>MDTG01409661.1_pt1 | contig 20949 bp, 17 predicted proteins | sample 811421 | NCBI WGS metagenome assembly MDTG01 (sample SAMN05326645, study PRJNA326480) | marine metagenome | isolation source: seawater | place: Pacific Ocean: South East | collected 2011
ATCGTAATTATTTAATAAAAAAACTATTTTTTTTTTCATATTATATTATGTGATAAATTATAAATATTATAAATTTTTTAAAAAATCATTAAATTAAGATTATGTTAATTATAAGATTTGCTTATATACATTGTTTTTTTCTTGCATTATTAAAATTTAATAATTTAATATATATACTTAAAAAGCTAGATTAAAGATATGAATCATATAATAAATATTCTTTACTGTTTATATTGTGGTGCAAACTTTTACCTAATATATAAATATTTATCTAATTTGATTTCAGGTAAAAAAATTTTTAAAAAGAATATTAATGTTAAAAATACTTTTGAAAATAGAATAAACTCACTTAAAGAAAATAATACTTTTATAGGATTAGAAAAACAAAATATTAATTATAACATTCCTTTTATTTATGAAATATTAAATGAAATGAATTTTTTAGAAAAAAAATTCCGTGGATTAATAATTGGATGTTTTGAAGGACATAGTACAATTTTTTTTTTAATGCATTCAAAAAATTCAGTCTTTGATTGTGTAGATAATTGGAATCAAGAAATACTTAAGGAATACAGTTCCAATGCTGAGGGATATTTTAATCAAAATATTAATGTATTTAAAGATAGAGTGAAAAAACATAAAAAAGAATCAAATCTTTTTTTTGAAAATAACAAATGCATTTATGATTTTATTTATTTAGATGGAGCTCATAGTAATGTTGAAAAAGATTGTATAAACTCTTACAAATACTTAAATAAAAATGGATTACTAATAATCAATTCAGTTTTTTGGAGAAAAAAATGGAGTTCTAAAGATAATAATTTACGTGGAATACTAAAATTTCTAAAAAAAATTGATGGCTATAAGATAATACGTTTAACACGTAATACTTTATTTTTAAAAAAAATAGGATTATAAATTAATCTTTGAATTAGTTCTTAGTGATTTATTTATTGCATCAACTAGCTTCATACTGTTCATAACACTTTCTATTGAAAAAATATTTTTTTTTTTTTTCAATAAAATTTTACTTACAAACTTATAAAAATATTGGTGTAGATCATTATTTTTTTTAAATAACGTAATTTTGTTTTGGTATTTTAAAATATTTAAATTATTTCCTAATAGACTAATATTTTTTTTAACTCCTAAAATTTCTATTTGATTTGAGTAATTCTCCTTATTAACTGCTGTAGATAAAGTAAATGATCCAATTAAATTATTCTTAAAAATAAATGAAATTAAACATGTATCTTCACACTCTAAGTATTTTTTAATTTTAACTTTAGTACAATAAACTGATTTAACTTTTCCAAAAAAATTACAAAAAATATCTAAATTGTGAGTTCCCTGATTCATAACAACTCCTCCATCTAACTTTTTACTTCCTCTCCATTTTGATTTTTTATAATATTTGTCTTCTCGATTCCAATATAGAGTTGAATTAAAGGCAATAAGTTTTCCCAAATGCTTATTTTTTATTTTTTGATTAACTATTTTAATTAACGGGCTAAGTCTATTTTGATAAACTACAAAAACCTTTTTCTTATTTTTTTTACTAAGTTTCAAAATTTCTTTGCTCTGTCTTAAATTCATAGATAATGGCTTTTCAACAATAACGTTTTTTTTGAACTTAAGAGATTTTATAACTTGATTATAATGTAGACCCGACGGAGAAGTTATTGATACCAGTTCAATGTTTTTCTCATTTTGAAACATTTCATCTATATTTTTATAAACCTTAAATTCTTGAAGTTTTTTTTTAGGATCACAAACAGATACTAATTTAAATTCCTGAGTTTTCTGAATTGCCTGAATATGTTTTTTACTGATATTTCCTAAGCCAACTAAGGCAACATTTATTTTATTCATAATTTTTTCTCTACTAAATCACCATTTTTTATCTCTAATAACTGATCAAATTTACTGATATTTTTATATTTATGCGTGACCATAATTATTGTTGATACACTTTTTAAATCTTCAATGGTATTTAAAAGACTTTTTTCATTATTATCATCTAATGAACTTGTGGGTTCATCTAAAAAAATAATTTTAGGTTGATAATATAATGCTCTTGCAATACCTATTCGTTGTTTTTGCCCAACAGAAAGGTTGGTACCGTTATTTTTAATCATATAATTTTCTTTTTCATTAAGACTATCTACAAAATCATTTAAATTTGTTTTTTTTAAAACATCCTGTAATTTTTCATCATCTATTTCTTTTTCTTGTTCAGCAAATGCTATATTTTTTTTAATTGATGTATTGAGAATAAAACTTTCTTGTGAAACATATCCTATTTTGTCTGCACTATATGCAAAATTGATTTCTCCACTTACAGGTTTGATAATGTTAGTCATCAAATCTAATATTGTTGACTTGCCTTTGCCACTATCTCCAATAATAATATAAAAGCTATTTTCTTTGAATGAAAAACTTTTGATATTTATTAGTGGATTTTTATCATAACTAAAATTCAAATTTTTAATTTGAATTACAGAATTATCCTTAAATTTATAATTATAGTTGTAATTTAAGTTTTGGTTTTTAGAATTAAAATTTTTTTTTTGACTCTCAATTATATCCATTTGATCAACTAGAGAGCTTATATTAAATTTTCTTGTTTTTATTAAAGATAAATTTGATGTTATTACTTTGAAGAACGCTAATACTCTTAAACTTCCATAAGTTAAAAGTCCAATATTGAAAATTAAATCTGATTTTGAAACTCCTTGTTGCAAATTTACGAAAAAATATACACAAATAAATAATACACCAATAAATTCCATAAAATAAAGGGGTAAACCACTTATAAAAGCATTTAGCTGCTCATTTTTTTCTTTATCAAGAATTTTTTCAAAAAAATTTTTCGAGAAAAGTTTTTTTTTGTTATAAATCAAAATATTCTTAATACCTATAAAAACAGTTTGTAACACCTCTAGCCTTTCTCTTACAGCAAGTGCGCTAGATTTCCCATAGTTAGACAATTTTTTTGAAAAAAAGAAATAAAAAAGAGAAGATAAAAAAATTAAAATTAAATAAAATATTATTAGATTTTGTTTGCTAAAATAAATAATTATAAACAAAATTGACAATGAAATTATTATCCCTTTAAATAAATTAAGATAATTTAGAATTATAGCAGTAGCTATTTCTATAACACTTACCATCCAAATTTTATGTGATACAGGGGTATTTTGAATATTTAAATAATTTTGATTTAAAGTTTCGTTAAACCAATAATTTGTTAGTCTTAATCTTATTTTCTTTATAATCACATAATCTAATATGTAGTGAAAATAATTAATTATTGATTTAAAGAAAAATAAAGAAACTGTGAAAAATAACAAACTATAAACAGATTTAAAGTAATTTAGTAAGTTAGTTAAAAAAATTGGTAATTTTTCTAATTGGTCAAAATTATCTAAATTTATTATTTTAGTAAAAATAACTGGTATAATAGCTACACCAATAGTTTCCAATCCCATTACTATAAATGATACAAAAAAAGTAAATGTTAATAATATTTTTTCTTTTTTGGTTAATAAATTAAGGGCTTTTAAAAAAAATCTCATTTAAATTGAATAATATTTAAAACATATACATTAAATTTTATGAATATGTAAAAACTTTATATATTTATATATTCTTATTTTCAAGAATCGTTTCCAATGTAAACTTTAAGTACTCGCACCTATTATAAGTAGGAATTAAAATCGAATATTTTATATTATTTTTTTTCACCTATTTAAAATTTTCCCTAAGGCACTATACATGTTTGTTTTATCTTTAATGTTTGTAGTAATAAATTCTTGTCTCGCTTTTTGGGTAGAAGTTGAATTCCACCAGTTGTTAATATTTCTATAATTTTTATTTAAAAATTCAGCTGCACCTTTAGGGGATTTATGCATTATTTTGGATTTAATTAAGTTATTATAAATTTTAGAATATTTTTTATTCAAAAAATAAGAATTTGAATTAAAAAATATTATAGTTGGTTTATTTACTATTAAAGCCTGCAAATAAGATGTTGATAAATAATTAGTTATTATTAGATCTGCTGAATTTAAATAAAAACTTAATTTAGTATTAAGGTCATGTATATTATTTGCAAACTTAATTCTTGAGTTTTTTATTTTTTGATCAATTGGATTATAACAAAAGTTTTTTTTTGCATCCTCTGGATATTTCTTTAACCATATTTTTTTAATTATTTCTTTTTTTAGTGAATTAAAAAAAATCTTATTCATTTTTACATAATTTAAAGAATTCAAATTACCAGACTCACCATATGCTGTACATGTAAAAGGTGGACGATAAACAGTGACACCATCTGCAAATAATATGGGATATTTTTTTTTACTTTTTTTTTTGTCTATCCACTTAAATAAACTACCGCCAGATTTAAATTTTTTATTTTTTAAACTCCATCCTAAAGTTAGAAAAATATCAAACTTTTTAGATATAAAATCAATTATGTTCCCTATAAATTGATGTTGTAAAAAATTATGCTCACTATGTATTGATTTGATTTTTCTAAACTTTGCTTGTGCAATTAACAACATGGTGTCCTCGTCTAGATTTTCATTAATAATATATTTCAGATTTTTATGTTTATTTAAATAATTAATTGTAAATTTTTCTCTGTACTCATATTCCTCTAAGAAAGACTTAGGTAAACAATACTTTAATGTATATAAAAAAAATTTATCAAAACGATCTTTTTTTATTTTGAAATCAGTTTGTGATATTTTATTTCTTAAATTTTGATTAATTGAACTATTTTTAAGTGGAATAAAAAAATCTCTACAAAGCAAATTTCCTTTGTAATAAAATTGAATTTTTTGTTTCTCCTCTTGAGGCCAATAACACTTAGTAACAAGAATTTTAAAATTTCTATTTTTTAATTTTCTAAAAATAAAATTGAATAATCTAAAATATAAAAATTCAAATGAAAAAGATTTTTTATATTTTTTGATATTTTTTTTTTTTATGTAATTGCTAAAATAATTCTTAAATATTTTTTTTCTATAAAAGAAATTGAATATTAGAGAAAATAATTGCTGTTGACCAAAATTGGAGTGCTGAAAACAATTTCGATAATTGCGTATATTTTCAGGTATATGAAAATTTTCTTTGTCTAAAATTTTAATTTTTTTTTTAGAAAAAAATTTATTTTTTGTTATATCTGAATTAAAAAATCTGTTACATGCACTAATATGAAACAAAATAAAGTATCCTAAAATTTTGTCCCAATAATTATTGTTATAATTTTTTTTATGAATTTTATTTAATTTCAAGGTTAATATTGCAAGAAGTTTATTATATTTTTTTTTCTCAAAGTTAGATAGTTTAATGTAGTCCTTTTCGTTTTTTGGTTCATTAAGATCTTTATTAAAAAAATGATTTAAATTATAAATTTTATTTTTATTAGACATTTATTTTAATTTAAAAAATGATGATAAAAATTTAATTCCACTCATTCCACTTTTTTCAGGATGGAATTGAACGCCTAAAATATTTTCTTTAATTGCAATTACTGGGATTTTTTTTCTACTCAATTCAATAAAACCTACTATTTCTTTTTTACTGAATTTTTTTGCGTAATATGAATGTGCATAATAAAAACTTGCTTTTTTATAGGGTAGTTTTAATACTTTAATAATTTTTTTATCTAAAATCGTTTCACACCATCCGATATTTGGAACTATTTTTTTTATCTTATTTAAATTTCGAAAATTACCATAAAAAAAATTCAAACCAGGTGTTTTTATATCTTCTTCACTATTCTGAAATAATATCTGATATCCAACGCAAATTCCTAATAATGGTTTTTTTGATTTTATATGATTAAAAATAAATTTTAATAATTTTTTTTTTTTTATTTCCCTTAATGCGGCTCCAAAGGAACCCACTCCTGGTAAAATTAAATGTGAAATATTTTTTTTAAGTTTGTTATTTTTTAATAAAATTGGTTTGTTACCTGTTTTTTTAATTGCATTACAAATCGAAAGATAATTTGCAGGTCCAGCACAAATAATTCCTATATTTTTCATAAGCTTCTAAAAACAAAACCCTTTTTTTTTAATCTCAATTTCAGTACATCGGCAGTATAATTGTTATAATGAAAGATACTGCTTATAGACACTGCATCGATACCCTCGATTTTGAAAATTTGTTCAATATGTGAATGATTTCCTATGCCGCCTGAGGCAATTATGGGTAAATCTGTTACATCTTTTAAATTTTTAAAAAAATCTATATCTAAACCATCCTTTTTTCCATCATTGTCAATCACAGTTGCTAAAATTTCTCCTACACCGCATTTGGAAATTTTTTTCACCCAATCAATTGCATCTATTCCTGTTCTCTCTCTTCCATAATCAGTATAAATTTCCCATTTTTTTTTATCAAATTTTTTGCAATCAAGCTGCAAAACTACAGCTTGTGAACCATAATAATCAGAAATTTCTTTCACAATTTTTGGATTTTTTACAGCCCCTGTATTTATAACTATTTTATCAGCACCATTATCAAAAAGTTTTTTTGCATCATTAAAAGTTCTAATACCTCCACCAGCTGATATGGGTATAAAAACTTCTTCTGAAACTTTAGATAATAAATCAACAATATGATTTCTATTATATAATGAAGCTACACAGTCTAAATAAATAATTTCATCAATATTTTCATTAAAATATTTTTTTGCCATTTTCATAGGATCTCCAACTTTCCTCACACCTTCGAATTCTATTCCTTTAATTACAAATCCTGATTTTACGTCTAACTTTGCAATTATTCTTTTCATAAATTTAAATTAAAGAAGAAAAATTCTGTTCTTTTTAGGCTCAAAAACATTTCTAGTATCAAAAATTTTATTTGAGTTATTTTTTATAAAATTCCAATTAATATAAGTATGATTTGTCAAAATTACACATAGATCAAATTTTTTTAAATTTTTTTTATTTATTTTAATTGAATTGAATTTTATTTTTTTATTTTTAAATTTTAATTGTAAGCTTTTAACATAATCATCATGGTAAAAAACTTGATAATTTAGTCTAAGAAATTGGTCGATAATTTTTAGTGAAGGAGATTCTCTATAATCATCTGTATTTTTTTTGTATGTAATACCCACAATTAAAATTTTGATATTTTTTTTTGATTTAGGAAGGATTTTTTGGCACCTATTAACAACATAATTTGGCATACTTAAATTTACTTTATTGGCAGTTTTAATAAATCTACTATGAAAATTTTTAGATTTTGCTCTCCAAAATAAGTACATAGGATCTAGAGGTATACAATGCCCACCAGTACCTGGCCCTGGGAAAAATGGTGAAAATCCATATGGCTTTGTTGAACTTGCTTTAATAGTATTCCAGATATTTATTGAGAGTTTTTCACTCATCTTGGTCAATTCATTAATCAATGCTATATTTACTTGTCTATAAACATTTTCAATTAGTTTAGACATTTCAGCTTCATCTGAACTATTTAATAAGAAAACATTTTTAATTATTCTTTTGTATAACATACTAGTTAATTCTAAACTTTTTTTACAATTTGAACCAATTACTTTTGTTGTGTTTGAAATGTTGAAAAATTTATTACCTGGGTCAATTCTCTCTGGAGAATAAGATACAAAAAAATCTGAAGATAAAGTGTATTTTTTTTTAAAAAATTTTTCCACATTTTCTCTAGTACACCCTGGATGAGCTGTGCTTTCTAGCACAATAAGTGAACCTTTTTTAAAATTAGAAAAAATTATTTTAACTGCATCATTTATAAATGATATGTCTGGCATAAAATTTTTTTTTAATGGAGTTGGAACGCAAATTATATAAATATCTGAATTTTTAAGAAAACTTTTTTCATTTGTTAATTTAATTTTTTTTTTTTTTATTAAATTTTGAAATATATTCAAATTTATATCATTTGAAGAAATAAAACCTTTTTTGAGATTCTTTAATTTTAAAACATTTTTATCAAAACCTGTTACTTCATATCCTTTTTTAGCAAAATGATAACAAACGGGTAAACCTACATAACCTAACCCCAGAACACAGATTTTAGATTTTTTTGTTAAAATTTTTTTTTTTAATTCTTTATAAAACATTTATTTTTTCATTTTTTTTAAATCTTTTAAATCATTTAAAGTATCAATATTTAAAGAGAATTTTTCATCCATAATATATGGCATAGTCTTATTAAAAAAAGTTTTTTTATTATTCAAAACTTTTTTTTTTATAAGATAAATAGACCCATTTAATTTATAAACCTTAGTAAGTTTTTGTCTTGGAATTTCACTACTTTTATTTTTGATAAAAGGGACCAAATAATTATTTGTTATTTTTTTTACTTTAAAAGGATGCGGCTCCTCTAAAATACTAACTGAAACAAGAGAATTATATTTTTTGTATTTTCTAATAAGCAATTCAATGGACTCGTCTATATGTTGACTTTTCCTTAAAGGAGATGTGGGCTGTAATAATATTATCAAATCAGGCTTGAAGTTTTTAATTTTTTTTAATACATCAAAAACAACATCTATTGATTTTATATAATCAGTAGAATATTTTTTTTGTCTTTTGATGACATAATCTAATTTATATTTTTTTGAATGTTTGATTATTCTGGTATCATCAGTCGTGATAGCAATTTTGGAAATACGTTTTGATTTTTTTGCGGCTATTAATGTATAATCTATTAAACGTTTATTTTTATATACTTTAATAAAATTTTTATTTGGAACTCCTTTAGATCCTTTTCTTGCTGGAATAACTCCAAGCACTTTTAATTTTTTAGTTTTCACTTTAATAAGTTATTTGTTTCTTTATAGTGGGATTTATTTTTTCTATAGTTTTTGCTATAAGTTTTCCAGCATTTCCGTTTCCATATATTTTTTGTTTTTTATATTTTTTTTTTTTTATTTGAAATTTAATTTTTTTAATAATTTGATTTGGATTATAATCGCATTGAATTATATTTTTACCAACTTCTCTTTTACTTTGTCTATTTCCTAAAATTAACGCTGGTATACCTAGCTGCGACCCTTCTCTTATAAAGGAGCTACTATTTCCAACCAAACAGCTAGCGTTATTTAATAAAGTTGCATAATCCTCTGGAGATGCGTTTATAATAAACGTGAAATCATTATTTTTATATTTTTCTCTAAAAGTTCTCATTTGAGAAGAAATTATATCTGAATATGCATCTGCATTAGGCCAAAACATTATTTTATGCATATTTATTTTGGTAAGTGTTTTTAAAAGTATATTTATTTGTTTTAAGTTGTATTTTTTATTTTCTGTACTAACTGGATGATTTACAACTAATAAATATTTTTTATTAAATATAAATTTGGTTCCAGTATAACTTACTTTATTAAAAAAATTTTTAGTTATTTTTTTTTGACAAAATTTCAATAAATCCATTCCTGGACAACCTGAAAAAAAAACTCTGCTTTTTTCCTCTCCTAGTTTAATCACCCTTTCTTTACTTTTTTTTGTTGTCGTAAAATGATAAGAAGCTAATTTTGTAATAGAGTGTCTAACCATTTCATCTAGATTTCCACTAACTTCTCCTCCTTGAAGATGTGCTAAAGGAATGTTCATATAAGCTGATGCTATTGCAGTTGCAATCGTTTCATAACGATCACCAACAGTAACCACCATATCGGGTTTAATTTTTGAAAAAATTGTTGCAAACTCAGTTATAGCCAAGCTTGTAGATTTAGCTTGAGTTATTGGATCGCTACCATCAATTAAAAAAAAACTTTTAGCTATTGGAAGTAACTTATTTTTTCTAAGTTCGTGTTCAAGTTGTCCAAACCTATGAGACAAAGCCGACCCCGATAAAATTATTTGCAAATTTAATTTTTTTGATTTTTTTATCTCAATTAAGAGAGATTTCATTCTAGCAAAATTCGCTCTATTTGTAATTATTACACAAACATTTTTTTTCATATTAAATCTTTAAATTTTAAAAAACTATTTTTTCTCAAACTTTTATTCAATTTTTTTCCAATTACTTTTTCATAATGTTTTGTATCAACTCCTATACCTCCTGGTTTTTTTGTCTCTAAATCTTCAATCTTTATTTTATGGTTTTTATTTAAATTTTTATTAATAGCTAAAGACTTAGAAAATATTTCTTTTAACTTCATATTGATTTTTACTTTTGATTTATTGATTTTATGATTTAAACATTTCTTAATATAATCTATACTTTCAACTAATTTTTTTACTTCGTCAATTTCTATTGAAGATCTACTATCAGGACCAAAACTTTTTTTATTAAATGTTACGTGGAACTCTATAAGTTCAGCTCCACCTGCTGCTGCAGCTAATAATGTATTTATATTTCCTGAATGATCTGATAGACCTGCGGGTACATTATACCTGTTCCTTATGTCCTGAATTACATTTAAGCCTATATTTTTAAAATTTGAGGGATATTCTGAAGTACATTGTAAAACAGATAAATTACTTTTTTTTCTCTTAATTCTTCTTACAGTTTTGTCTAACTCCTTAAAATTAGATAAACCGCTAGATAAAATTATTTCTTTTTTATGCTTAATTATATTATCAATCATTAAATAATTATTCACTTCTCCAGATGCAATTTTTAAAGTTTTGCAACCAATTTTTTTTAGAAGATCGACCGCTTCTATGGAGAATGGTGAAGCAACAAAATTAAATTTATTTTTTTTGCAATGTCTAAATATACCCAACCACTGCTCGCTGGTGAATTCAATTCTTTTCCAGTAATCAAATCTTGTCTTATCTTCATATGAAAATTTTTTCCTAAATCTTTCTTTTTTACTACTTTCAGCATCGGCAATATGAATTTGAAATTTTACGTCGGTTACACCAGTGTTTTTTAAAGCATCTATGTAAGAATGAGCTAAACCTAAGCTTCCATCATGAGCTTGACCAATCTCTGCTATAGTTCTTATGTTTTTATTTTTGTATCGTTGAAAATAGTTTATATAACCCATATTATCGTTTATACCATTTATAAATCTTCTACAAAGAATATTTTTTATGTGCGGTTTTTCAGGTTGTTATTTTTTAGAAAAAAATTGTGTTAAAAATAAGTTTAACTCTATAAATTTAAATCATAGAGGACCAGACGATTTTCAAACATTTAGAAACGATTTTTTGAAAGTTAATTTTTATAGGCTAAAAATTTTAGGTGGATCATACGGTAGACAGCCCATGTTGTCAGAAAATAAAAGATGGATGCTGCTGTTTAATGGTGAAATATACAATTATATAGAAATTGCGAAGGAAATGGGTAGATCAGATTTAATTAAAAAGGGTGATACTAGAGTATTATTAGAGTTATTAGCTTCAGAGGGTGTAAATGCAATAAAAAAAACAAATGGAATGTTCTCGATAGTTTTAGTTGATCTTAAAAAAAAAAAAATCTTTCTTATAAGAGATAGATTTGGAACCAAGCCTCTTTATTATTCTATACAAAAAAGAATAATCTATTTTGCCTCTGAAATAAAATCTTTACCAATTGAGAAAAATACTGAGGTTAATTTCAATAAGATAAATAATTATTTAAAATCTGAATTATACCCTGCTGCTCCTAATACATTTTTTTCAAATGTATTTGAAATTAAACCAGGTACGATAAATGAATTTGAAAAAAACAAAATTAAATCAAAAAAATATTATTCGCTTGAAAAAAAATTAATTGAATTAGATAATAAAAATCTATCTTTAAGTGATTTTGAAAAAGCTCTTGAAAAATCAATTATGCTAAGATTAAGATCTGATGTTCCTATCAGTCTTCATTTTTCCGGTGGGGTAGATAGCACAGCAATACTATGTAAACTTAAGGAAATGTTTGGTGAAAAAATACCAATAAAAGTCTATTTTCTAAAATATAAAAAAAAAGATGACTTTGATTTAAGAAGAGCAAAAAAAATTTGCAAAATACTAAATCAAAAATTAATAGTAATTAATTTTAAAGAAAATAAAATTTTTTCATTAGCACAAAAGACTCAATACTTCATGGATGAACCATTTGGTGGTATACCTACTTTAGGAATGAGCCAATTAAATAAAATACAAAAAAAAAAAATCCCAGTTTCTTTAGAGGGTCAAGGATCAGACGAAATTTTATCAGGTTATTTTACCCATGTTTTAATGGCACTCAAAGATATGAAAAGAAAAAAGGAGGAACAAAGTATTTATTTAAAAGTTAGAAATAATTTCAAATTAACTGACAAAAAAATTATCAATTTATCTAATTTATTATATAAAAATAACTTCGGTGGATCAACGGATGGCTCTAAAATTAGTCCGTCAAGAATTAAAATTAAAAAACAAAATAACAATTTAAGAACTATTGAATATTTTAATATAAAATATAATAAACTTCCGAGAGTACTTAGATTTCACGACAGAATAAGCGCAGGCCACTCAAGAGAGCTTAGATTTCCATTTTTAGATCATAATGTGGTTGAAATATCACTTTCTTTAAAAAATAAATACAAGTTCGGTAATGGTTTTCCTAAGTACCCACTTATAAATATAATTTCGAGACATTTGCCAGCAAAAATTTTTAAAGAAAAAAAAAGATCAAATTCAGTTCCTGAATTTCAAATATTGCTTAAAAATAAAAAAAAGATCTTCAAAATATTTAAATATTTAAGGAATTTGAAAAAAATTAAAGACATATATTTTTTGAATGCAGAAAAAAAATTAATGTCCAAAAAAAACTCAAATAGTTTCCATATTTGGCAAATAATAAATATTTATTTATTTTTAAAACATTTTGAATTTTTGAAGAAACGTAGTTTATCTAAATTTTAAATCTATCTTTCCACACCAAATAATTAAATGATCTAAAATAAAAATCAGAATGTGCAAAGAAATTGTTTTTTTTATCCCTTTCAAATTGTAATTTTATTTTTCTTGAGTCAAAATAATTATTTTGATCGTTTTTATTTAATAAATCTATGAATTCACCAAAAAATCTATTAAAAATAAAATAACCATTATTTCCAGGTCTAGCAGACTTATCGTATCTATTTACTACTTTTTTTGAGAAATATTTCTTAAATGCGTCTCTTAAGATATATTTATTTTTTCCTTTTTCCATAAAATATTTTGTTTTAAGCTGATATATGTATTCAACAAGCTCATGATCTAAAAATGGAACTCTAGACTCAATCCCTTGAGACATAGAATTTTTATCTTCCATTCTTAAAACATACGGCAAATCTCTTTTTGTCATATGAGAAATTAATGCATCTTTAAAAAAATTTTTTGAATGGCTGGGAACGTCTAAAAATTTTAAATTAAATCGCAATTTATTATTTAAAAAACTTCTACTTGAGATATCTTCTAGATCACTAGTATTTTTTTTTATGATTGATTTAAATTTGATGTATTTATTTAGAATAGAATCTACATCAGATTGCATAAATTTTTCTGACATCTTTAAATAACTTAGAATTCCTTTTTTTTTAAAATTCATAAATTGAAGATAGTAAAATAAACATCTTTTATATCCCCCAAAAACCTCGTCTGCACCCTCTCCTACAATTAATACTTTTAGATTATGCTTTTTAATTTCTTTTCTTAATAGGAATTGGTAATATGCACTAGCTGTTTGGACTGGCTCATCTTGAAAATTAATAAACTTTTCAAAATCATCTAAACCTTTATCTTTTATATTTAAGTAAAAATGATTTAGTTGAAATTTTTTGACTGTGCTATCTATCCATAGTTTTTCATTCGTAGTAAATTTTGGAATAACACTAAAAAACTTTGTTTTTTTATTAAATTTAGACATTTTTGCAGAAACACCTGCCAATAAGCTAGAATCTATTCCCCCGCTTAGCGTATAAGCTATAGGAACATCTGATATTGTATGCAAATCAAGTGTATTTTTTAACAAATTTGTAATTTTATTCTTATCATAAAGATTTTTTTCTGAGTATTTTAATGACCAATATTTCTTAAAACTAATTTTAAAATCTATAATTTCAACCATATGTCCTGGTTTTAATGAGTATATATCTTTAAAAAAAGTTTCATCCGTGTCATTTAAAAATGAATTTGCTAAATAATTAGATATAACTTTTTTATTTTCTACAAATTTTTTTTTTTCGATTAAATGATATATGTCTTTAATTTCTGATGAAAAAAAGAAATTATTTTTATAAATTGAATAATATAATGGTTTAATTCCAAATCTATCTCTAAAAGCATAAAATCTTTTTAACTTTTTATCCCAAATACATATTGCAAACATACCCCTTAATTTGTGAACAAATTTTTTTCCCCACACTTCAAAAGCTTTTAATAAAACTTCAGTATCACCTTTAGTTTTAAATGAAAAACCATAACTAATTAGCTCTTTTTTAAGAATATTAAAATTATAAATTTCTCCATTAAAAACCATTAGATACCTATTATTATTTGACTGAAAAGGTTGGTCAGATCTATTATGAAGGTCAATTATTGAAAGTCTTCTAAAAAAACACTTGAATTGATCGTCAAAGTAATAATTTTGTGCGTCTGGGCCTCTGTGTAAATATTTGAAACCAACAGAAATAATTTTATTTTTTGAAACTATTTTATTTTGATTTTTACCGACAATGCAAATAAATCCACACACTATGAGTTATCTTTATATATTTTATCAAAATATTTATATTTATAAATTACTGTGCCTAAACTTTCTTTTTTGCCAGAATTGATAATTTTTTTTAAATTTATTTTTTTATTTTTTTTTATACCAATCGTATAAATGCCCCCTTTTCTAGTTGGCCCTGTAATGGGATAACTTGTAGTAAGCAATGGAATAAATCCATGCTTTATCATCATCAATTCCTGGGAATTTTCTGAAAAATATCTATGATGATTATGATTAAAATAATTTTTGCTTTTAGATTGGGGGTTTCCTCTAGCCTCCAACACTAATAATCCTCCAACTTTAGCTGCTTGAGAACATTTTTTCATTACTATATTTGGATTAAAGCAATGTTCTAATGATCCCATGATAATTATTAAATCTAATGATTTTTTTTTTAGACTCATGTTCTCTGCCTGTTCAAATTTAATCGGCAGGTTATATTTTTTTATCCCATATTCTATGTAATTTTTATCCGGATCATTACCAAAACATTCCCATCCCTGATTTAAAAAAGGTTTCAAAAAAAGGCCTGCTGAACAACCTACATCCAACATTTTACCTTTTTTTTTTATGTAGTTTTCTTTTTTAAGGAATTTAAATAATTTTAACCCTCTTTCTTTTTGATCAGATAAAAAATTTTTTGAAGGCGAAAGATTTTTGAAAATTTTTTCTCTATAATATTTACTATAGAAACTTTCATAAAAACGTTTTGAGAATCTGAAATTTTGAAATACAAACCCGCATATATCGCATGATACTATTGGCATATAGCCATATCTTTTGGCTCCCCAAGATATATAATCAATAATTTTATGGCTTTTGGAGGAGCCGCAGATTTCACATCTTATTTTTTTTACTTTATAATTAATCTTACAATTTAAAAAATTTAAGTAATTTTTTTTAAAATAATTGATATTATTTTTTTTCATAAATTGTGTGCTTTAGTTGCCATTTTGATTTTCTTTTTACCCATAAATGTTTTGGTCTAAATTTGTTAATTGTTTTCCAAAATAGATCCTTCTTGATATCCATATAATTTAAGACCTCTTCAAAATATTTTTCAGGAAATTCACCATCATACTTTTTTACTAAGTCTATTCCTTCATTTCTATCTAAAAGACCATTTCTTATCTCTTGTGATGTATCCATTGTCGCTCTGCCAAGGCCAAATTTAATAAAAGAAGTATAATAATGAAAACCATCCATTTTATCATCAAGTGATGCGTACTTGCTATATGTTCCTTCTGTTCTTTCTGGGTTTGGCAGAAAACCAGTTTTTTTTGATACATAATAAAATATTTCTTGGGGGTTCCAATTTAAATAATATCCTAAAAATTTATAATTTATTTTAAATTTTTTTAATTCTTTCTTATCTATTGGAAAATAATGTAATAAATCACTTTTTCTAAAATTGTATTTTAAGATTAATGAATTTACATTTTCCCCTCCCAAATAAATATCATTTAATTTTTGAGAGCCACAAAAATAATACTGATTGAAACCATTTGAATTTGCCTCTTTTAAGTTGCTAACTCCATACTCAAATGGACTTTCTCCATGGAATATAAGCTTAATTTTCATTTTCATCGCAACTTTTATCGCTGCAAACCTTTGGCCAAAAACAAATGGTTGAAATGGATGTAGCAAATTTAAAAATGCTTCTTTTGATAATTTTCTTTGAACATTTTTATTTGGAGTTACCAAATAATTATCAACATGTTCAGTCCAAGAATCCATATTTTTTTTTCCAATATCAGTATAAATATGAGGAGCCCAAGTAACTGTAAGCGGATTCATTCCATATTTATACTTTAAGATATAGCTTGCATATCTACTATCTTTGCCACCACTTCCTGGAACAATGCAATCGTATTCACTGTTACCTTTTGATCTATATTTATCGCAAAGTTTAATTAATTCTGTCTCTCTTTTATCCCAATTAATATAATTAGCTTTAAAATCTGCGAATTTACATGCATTACAAACTAAATCTTTATTAATTACATTACCTTTTTTCTTAGAAATTTTTTTTGTTTTAAATTCCGCTACTGGGACTGGTCGCTGATTTGATAAAGTACATCGTGAACAAAATTCAACTTTTTTAGGTAATCCAAACATTATTTTTTTTGAAATATTATTCTCATAGAATTAGATATTTTTTGATTATCTATAATAGATTGGGTGTAATTAGCAAATTTATTTAATATTGTATTGAATTCAATTTTATTTTCAGATTGTAAATATTGAAAATAATCTTTTATGTCTAAGCCAAAGTATTCTATAGATTTTATTTTGAGACCAGTTTTTTTACACAAGTATTTGAGAGATCTATTGTTAAAAAAACAAATATGATCAAAGACTGCTAACATATTATGATCAACACCCATTAATTCAAAAGATAATGAATGAATATTTGGAGTAAAAGCCAAAATATAGGATTTTGCCTTTAGTTTTTTCGCTGCCTCTTTTAGTTCGGATACAGGATCATGAAAATGTTCAATTGTATCAAACATTGTTATTAGGTCGTATTTTTTATTTGGCTCAGATTTTAAATCAGATTTATCAACATTTAGTTTTCTTGATTTACAAAATTTGACAGCATTAATATCAATATCAATACCTCTGGCTTTAATTTTTTGATCTTTTAAAGCGCTAATAAAATACCCTGAGCCACAACCATAATCTAAGACATAAAAATTTTTTTTCTTTTTAAAAATTTTTTTTTTAATATAACGCAGTCTCTCTTTTCCAAAATTTTTTTTTCTATACAAAAATGTTTTAGCCATTTCTTTTTTAAAATCTTTATATTTTAAATTATTGTTTGTAAAAAAATTTGAATTTTTAAAATTTTTGACATCTAAATTATTAAAAATTACTCTACAATTTAAACATTCTCTTAAAATATAATTTTTATATTTTGCAAAAAAAATACTTTTATTTTTTTTACATAAATGACAGGAACTCTTTTTTTTATTTAAATATTTTTTATAAGTTTTATAATACGAAGCTCTATTAGAGATCATATCTTTATAAAAATTTTTACTCCTTAATTTTTTCAAATCAATATTATAAATAGCTAAATTATTAAATGCTTTGACTATATGTTCTTTTTTCATTTATATCTTTTGCTTCAATAGAAGCTTTATAGTTTTGTGCATTTTGTACAAAAAAAGTAAGTTAAAATAAATAAGAATAATTATACAGTTTTCTATACTTAATGGCAGAAAGAAAAATAATAATAATGAATGACCATTCACATTTAAAACTACGGGTATTACAGTTTTTACCATCGCTAAAATTAAATTATGAGTTTTGAAATAATTTATAAAGAAATGATTTTGATTTTTACTTTTTTTTTTAATTTTTTGATATAGATTTTTTTCAAGTATTACAAAAAATAAATGTAAAAAATTTGTTAAAAATACAAATATCCAAACATTAAGATCATTGTAATAAATTCCAACACCCAAAAAAATAATACTAAGTTTAAAATAGTCAGAGAAAGCATCAAATCTAAAAAGTGTTTTATTAACTTTTCTTGAAAGTCTTGCTACTTGCCCATCACAAAAATCTAAAATTATATTTCCCATCCAAAATAATGAGAAATATAAATAATTATCATTTATCAGATAATAAAAGGCGAAAATTGTAAATAATACGGAAAAAAAGGTTAAATAATTTGCACTTATTTTAATAGCAACAAAAAATTTAGATAATGGAAAAACAATGAAGGATATTACCCAAATTAAGACATTATTTAATGATGCTGTATTAAAATATATATTTTTTTGCATAATAAATTATATACATCTTTATGGCAGTATTTAAAACAAAAGCCCACACTTTATTAAGTTTAAATTTAAAAAAATCAATAATACCAAAAATTTATATTATTAAATCCCTAAAATATAAAACTTATAAAGATAAATATTTAAATGAAATAGCAAAAAAATTTTACAATAAAAAAATTGCAATAAGATCCTCGTTTTCGGACGAAGATGGCAATTTAAGTTCCGGTGCAGGTAAATATAAAAGTTTTTTAAATATAAGTTCCAAAGAAAAGAAAGAAATAAATGATAAAATTTTACAAGTCCTAGCATCTAAGAAAATTTTAAGAAAAAATGACTATTTATTTATTCAGGAAATGGTGGAAAAAGTCTCCTTCTCAGGCGTGATATTAACTAGGAGCCTTGAGGACTATTCGAGATGTATCAATATAAACTATTTTGAGGGTGCCAATACAGAAGCAGTCACATCCGGAAGATATAAAACAAAAAACCTAATTTATTATAATAATAAAAAATATCCAATTCCAAAAAAATTTAAAAAATTATATTCCTCTATAAATGAAATTTTTAAAATTACAAAAAATTACGACCTAGACATAGAATTTGCGGTTAATAAAAATAATAAAATATTTATTTTGCAAGTAAGAAAGTTAATTTTACCAAACAAAATAGTTGATACATTAAACAAGCCTGAACTTTATTTGTCAAAACTTGAAAAAAAAATTTTAAAACTTCAGCAAAAACACCACGATCTTTATGGAAATACTACTTTTTTTGGAAATATGCCGGATTGGAATCCTGCTGAAATAATTGGAACAAAACCAAGACCTTTAGCTTTATCTCTTTACCAAGAACTTATAACAGATCATATATGGTCCAAAAATCGTTTAAATTATGGATACAAAGATCTTGGACAATTTCATTTAATGACATCGTTTTATGGCACTCCATATATTGACGTGAGAATTGATTTTAACTCATGGTTACCAAAAAATTTAAATAAAAAAGTTTCAAATAAAATTATAAATTATTACCTTAAAAAATTTAAAGATAATAGCTCACTACAAGATAAGGTTGAGTTTGAAGTTTTATTCACTTGTGCATCTTTTGCTACTCTTAAAAGGTTAAAAAAAGATTTAAAAGGAATTTTAACTAAAAATGAAATTAGAGTTTTTTACAATTCTTTAAAAAATATAAATAAAAATGCATTAAATCAAAAAAAAGTAGATTTGGAGTCCATAGAAGTATTAAAAGATAAACAATCAATAATACAGAAGTCAAATTTATATGAATTGGACAAAATTTATTGGCTAGTTGAGGATTGTAAAAAATTTGGAACTTTACCTTTTGCAGGATTAGCAAGATGTGGCTTTATAGGAATTGAAATTTTAAATTCCATGGTTGATACAAATATCATAACAGAAAATGATAAAAACAAATTTTTAGCTCAAATAAATACAATAACATCAGACATGAAGTTTGATCTAAACAAATTGTCTAAAAATAAATTTATTGAAAAATATGGCCATTTAAGACCAGGCACCTATGAAATAAACATTGAAAATTACAAAGATGGTTTCGATAAATATTTTGGAAAAATTAAAAAGATAAAGTTAAAAAAAGCAAAGCAATATGATCTTTCTAAAAAAATTAAAAAACATATATACAAGTTTAAATTTTATAAAAATTCAAAATCTTTACTCAAATTTATTGGAGAATCTATTGCAGGAAGAGAATATTCAAAATTTATCTTTTCGAAGAATGTTGATTTGATTTTTGAAAATCTTAAAAAATTTGGAAAAAAATATAAAATTTCTAATAATGACTTATCTTTTATAAAAATTGATAAAATACTCGAAATGTACTTTAATTTATCAAACAGCCCTACAATAAATGATATTAAAAATCATATTGAAGAAAATAAAAGACAGTATATTTCTAATAAAAATATTAACCTTCCTGATGTTATTCTTTCAGGTAAGGATTTATACATACAATATAAAAAGTTTGATAAAATTAACTTTATTTCAAATAAAAAAATAACTTCTAATATAATTGTATTTAACAAGTCAAATATAAAAAAAGATTATAATGGAATCGTGTGTATAGAAAATGCTGATCCTGGGTTCGATTTCTTGTTCAGCAAAAATATTAAAGGTTTAATTACAAAATATGGTGGTCTTAACTCACATATGGCAATCCGTTGTTCTGAATTGAACCTTCCTGCTTTAATAGGTGTTGGCGAAAAAAATTTTAATGATTTTATTAAATTCAAACTGTTAAGTATAGATTGTATATCAAAAAAAGTAGAAAAGATAAATTAAATGAAAATTGGAATCACAACAACAATTAGAGAGTTTTATAAAAATCAATTTGAATACTCTATAGACCAAAAATTAATAAAATTTCTTAATAAATCTTTTTCAAGACCCGATATTAGAATCTTATTTGATAATAAAATTAATTTAAAAAAATTTGATTTGTTGATAATAAG
>MDTG01044264.1_pt1 | contig 20945 bp, 22 predicted proteins | sample 811421 | NCBI WGS metagenome assembly MDTG01 (sample SAMN05326645, study PRJNA326480) | marine metagenome | isolation source: seawater | place: Pacific Ocean: South East | collected 2011
AATTCTTCGTAACATATCGGACATTCATTAGTCTCTATAGGCGTTTCTACCGATTTTACTATATTATTAGAAGAAGACATTTTTAATACAGTTGATAATTGATGTATCGGGATTCCTGTCGAACGTAAATAATCTTGTACTGTAACCCTTGTTCTAGAAGCTTCATCTGCATGCATATTTCTTAAGTAATTTTGTATAGATGCGACTATTAAATTATTCATATTTTCTCTTTGTTGACGTTGTATCTCATATCTACGTCTTGATTCTTCAAGTCTTCTACGTTCAAATTCAATTCGGAAATTACGTCTTTGTTCCCTTAATTCTATTCTATATTGATTTTTTCTATTTTCTAGCAAAATAGTTTTACATTCAAAGTGTGTTGGTTTTATAGTATTAAGACGTCTATTTAAAGGTAATTGGTTATATTCCAATATTTTTTCATTATATAATCTTTCTGTATCTTGAGCTAAAATAGAACAATTTGATTTATTATGACCATCTTGTCTGCAATAACTACACTTTCTTACCATGATTAAATCTATTTACTAATTGAATAAATAAATATTTTTTCAATTTTTTTTTTATTTGTAAATATTTATTTTTAAAAACTAAACTTTCTAATAAAGTTATTTTGTAGTTTTTCAAGCGCATAATTATATGAAGCATCACGTAAAGAGCATTTATTTTTTATTGATAAATTGTATATTTTTATAAATGTTTCACATATTTTTTCGTCAAAGCGATCACGAATATATTTTTCACTCCAATATTCATCTCTTTTATTTTGTAACCATTCATAATAAGAAACTAAAACACCACCAGAATTTGCTAGAATATCAGGTATAATTTTTATGTTATTATTTTCCAATATTTGTTCTGCATCATAATCAATAGGACCATTAGCTGCTTCTACAATTAAATCACAATTAATTGATGAAGCATTATCTTTTGTAATCTGTAATTCAATAGCACAAGGTATAATAATATCACAATCTATTTTAAAAAAAGTTTCTTTATTTATTTTTTTACCATGTTTATATCCGTTTATAGTTTTATTTTTATCAACATAGTCTTTCAAATTAAAAATATTAAAACCTTCATTTGATTGTATATAGCCTGAATGATCACCAACAGCTATAAGATTCATTCCATATGAATTTAACAATTCACAAGTATAATATCCAACATTTCCAAAACCTTGTACAATATAATTTTTTCCTTTTAAATTATAATTATTTTTTAAACTCCATTCACGTATTATCAATGCTACACCTCTTCCTGTAGCTTCTTCTCTAACATAACTACCTCCAAAATCAATAGATTTTCCTGTAAATACACTTCTCATATTAGATGTTAAATTAAAATTTCCACTTATATTATTATATTCATCTGTCATCCAGTCCATTATTTTAGAATTTGTATTTACATCAGGAGCTGGAATATCTTTATTCGAACCTATATAAGGATAAAGTGCTTTTGTAAATCCACGTGTTATTTTTTCAATATCTTGTTCTTTATAATTATTTGTATCAATTTTAATTCCACCTTTTGCACCACCAAAAGGAATATCTTGTAAAGCACATTTATATGTCATCCATTGACTTAAAGCATTTACTTCATCTAATGAAACAGATGGATGATATCTTAATCCACCTTTGAATGGTCCTAAATAATTATTATGTTGAACTCTATATCCGGAAAATATTTCCATTGAACCATTTATTTTTACTGGAAAATTTATTTTTATTTCATTTTCTGGCTTAGATAGTACTTTTAAAAGATTACTATTAATATTTGAATTTCTTGTTGCTTTTTTTATTTGTTTTTGAATGTTAGAAAGCATTTTATTATTAAAAATATAATAATAAAGTACTTTTTTACTAATTATAATAATTTCATTGGTATCTCTGGTAGATTACTTTGATTAAATCTAAATGGTGTATTAATTGATATATAAATTGTATTATGAAAATGCCATATTAATCTCATTTTATCATTCCATTTACCTTGATTTATGAAATAAGTATGATAGTATGACAAACATGAAAATATTATTGGCAAAAATGTATATTTATTAAAATTAACAGAGCAATGAATAATCGTGTAGATCCATATAAAAAATAATATAAAAGAACTATAAGTATTTATTAATATTTTTTCTAATATATTTAATGTTGAAAATATCAAGGATGGTAATATAGAATTAAATGTATATGTACTACATACATAGATTACTGAAGTTGTATCTAACATTCTAAATAAATTTACGTGTGGAAATATATGATATAAAACTGATGTAGTAAATAATGTTACGAATCCTACTGTTACATAATTTGGTATTTCAAACATTAATGGTACTGTTAAAAAAAATAAGGATGATAATCCTTTTACAATTCTCATTTTATAAATATAATTATGTATTTATAAAATTTTTTAATATTTTCTTTATTATCTATTTATAACGACAACTGCAGGATTCGAACCTGCGCGCCCATGGGGCAATGCCTTAGCAGGGCACCGCGTTAACCTCTCCGCCAAGTTGCCTTACATAATTATATATTTTTATTGTTTTAAATATATTTTAATGTTATTGAATATAATTAAATAATATAAAAATAATATATTAATAAAAGTAATGGAACATCAGGATCATAACGTTATTGTAATCCATGGTAAAAAAAAACCAGTTGAAAAAAGGGAAATTAAACCAAGAAAAAATGTTGATTTACATGCATTAAAAATAGAAAATGAACAAGAAAATTTTAAAATTACTACCATTCCTAAAAAAATATGTACACAGATTGCACAAGCACGTAACTTAAAAAAAATTACACAAAAAGAAATGGCACAAAAATTAGGAATACAAGCAAATATATATGTGACCTTAGAAAATGGAAAAGCCACATATGATGGAAAAACAAAAGAAATGATAAATAAAATTCAAAAAGTATTGGGAACAAAAATTAATAAATAAGAAAAAGAACTTACAAAGAAAAAAATACTTTAAATTATGAGTGTAACCCCAACTGTTCTTGCTTACACTGCTGGAGGATTAGCATTTATTACTTCATTTCCTCAATTATATCAAATAATAAAAACCAAAAAAGTACGTGATTTAAATCCATATTTTTTTATTATTCATAGTGCTAGTGATGTCTTATATATTGCCTATGGTATAATTACAGAAGATTATTTATTAAGTTATTCAGTATCAATGCCTGCTCTATGTAATTTTATTATTTTTCTATTGTGGATGTACTATAGTAATAAAAATGATAATGAAGATATATAATTTAAGTAATTATCTATTATTATAAATTACTTAAATAAAAATACATTATTTATTTAACAAGTAATATGCTAATAAATTTGTTTTTATTAAATAAATTATCTTTTAATGATATAGAATTATATAGTAATTTATCACTAACTATTATTTCTATATTTGTCTGTTTAATGGTTTATTATGAAATGAATTATTATATTACTCTTTACACATTAGTATCTTATTTATGTATTGATACATTATTTATCCCTTATAAAAAAATAGATATGCTTATACATCATTATTTAACTATTACCTGCTGTATATACGTATTATTATATATCGATTTAAACACAAACACCTATGCTTCTACTCAATTATTAATAACTGAAACTAGTAGTATATTTCTTGGACTTAAATATTTTACCAAAACATCTAATAAGTTATTATCAATATTAGTAGATTTATTATTTTTAATATTTTTTTTAAAATTGAGAATATATGATTTTGGTAAAAATATAATATTTAATGACTATTATTATGAAAGTCTAGATTATAATCAGGATGAATATAGAAAATGGTGGGTGTATCGAAGTACTTTTGGACTATATGCGATTCAGTTATATTGGATGATGATAATTATAAAAATAATAGGAAAGCCCTTTTTCTCAAAAATAAAATTTTATACGTCTGAATATTTTTTACAATATACTTACTTTTTAAATTTATTAACTACTGCAGCAAGTTATGTATTAATCATGAAACCGCAAGATAAAATAACATACGGAACTTATAGTTTTCTAGACATTGTAAGTAATTCTTTGTTATTTATTTCATCTTATTATTTTCATAATAATCAATATGAACTATCTTACGCTAACAATGATGTTTATGTTTTTGAAAATACAAGGCATAAAAATTTATTATTAATGGATGTTTTTAATATAAACTTAAGATTACTAACACAAATATATGTTAATTTGAATATGCATAATATTTTTCATGAAAGTTATCATATTTTAATATACGGTGCAATTTTGAGCGTAATTTCATTATCAATTATTGACAATATTTACTATTATCATATAAAATATAATTATACTATTAAAAATTATAGTAGAAAATTATTAACAGCTTCTTTATATATTGCACCATCATATGGGATAATTATGTCTTTATATAATATAAATGATATTAATAATATCTTATTAATATTAATTCCCCTTTATGTATTATTACTAATACCCATTATAAATCCTTTTTATAATGCAAATCAAATTTTTGTTCATCTAATAATGTGTTTTATAAATTATCAATTGGTTGTTAACAATTATTATTCTATAAAAAATAATGATATAGTTGATTAAAAAATATAATATTTAAACTTACATTGTAATTACGATGTAACTTTAAATCATGTACTTCTGTTGGGCTCAGCGGGGAATTGAACCCCGGACCTCCTGCACCCAAAGCAGGAATCATACCACTAGACCACTAAGCCAACAAACTATATATTTGTTTCTTTTTAAATCATTATATTTAAATTAAAATTGCTTTAATGACTTTTGTTTTATTAGTTTCAATTGTTTTTTTACGGATATAAAATTCGATTTATACTCTGAAACACATTTTATTTTATCTGTAGTAATTTTCCAAGGGGGAATTAAAATTAAATTTTTATTTAATTCTTTCATGATATATTTATACTATATAATTTTAAACTGTTAAATCAATATAATTACCGTTCTTTTTTGCTTCTTCTAATTTTAATTTTATTTTTTCTTCAAAAGATATAACATTAATAATTTCTACTTCGTCTTTATTTTTTTCCTTAATTCTTATTGATTTACGAACTGGTTTTATTTCTTTATTTTTTGTACGAGTATTAATTGCTTTTTTAGTTTTAATATTTTGTTTTTCTTTAGTTTTACTTTCTTCTTCTTTTTCCATTTCTAATCTTTCTTTCTTTTCTTTATTTTCTTGAATTTGTAGTATTTTCATTTTTTCACGCATATCAAATGTAATTTTTTTTAATTCATCTTCCCATGCTTCCATATTCTTATGTTCTTTAAAATATTCGTTTCTAATTTTATATGAATTATGTTTTTTAATTTCATTTTTGTATGAAAACCACAATTCACGTTGACTTCTAGTTTTTAACTCAATATATCCTGTCATTTTCTTTTTGATACATTGAAAAGTGAATTAAAGATTCAATTTTTTAAAATATAATATGGACTTAAAAATAATTTTTCATGTAAATATATAATGGATGAATTTAATAAGCAATATCAAGATGCATTATCAAAAATAATTATTGCATTAGCAAATGATAAAAATGTAATTATTTGTGGTCCTGGAAAAAGTGGAAAAACTAGACTACAACACGACGTAAGAACAATATTAGATAAAAAAAATTATGATGTTTTTTATGGCGTACCTGAATACAATTATAGTAAAAAAATAAATGGTCAAACATATTCAACAAATAAATTTTGGATTGAAGAAACAAAAAAAGAAATCTTGGGGAGTATGTATGATGAATATGATTATATAGAAGTTCCTCTTGTTTATCCTAATTAAATAATATATAAATAATTAATTTATATATTATGAGCTTTAAATCTCTCGAACAGGGAATTGAACCCTGATCACCCGCGTGACAGGCGGGTATACTGACCATTATACGATCCGAGATATATTCAAATAAGAACAAGTCGACAGTTGCAGGATTCGAACCTGCGCGGGCTTGGCCCAACGGATTTCAAGTCCGTCTCCTTAACCACTCGGACAAACTGCCAAAAATATTAATTTTAATTAATACAAAAAACGACTTTCTATTGAATCATTACATTCAAATGTGCTATTCTTATCTAAATTTATAAAATCATAACAACAATTTTCCTGTTTAATAAATTTAAAATAACTAAAACTATGTGAACTAGGAAAATTAAAAATATAGTTATACAACATTAATGAGTTCAAATAACAATACATAAATATAGAAATGTATCGTATATATTTCTTATATTTCCGTTTTTTCTTTTCTTGAAAAATACAAAATCCAAATAAAATACCAAATAAAAAACAATACCAATGAACCTGATATGCTATTGTATCAGAATACATCATAAAAAAGTTACAAATATCAACTAATCCAAATAATATAAAAAATAAATAACTAAATAATATTTCGAACGAATACATATTATCACTATTATAAATGTAGTTTGCAATATTTGAACCAGCAAGACCATATACACCTCCTGATGCACCTAGTAATGCATCATATGGATTTGTTAGATAAAAAGATAATGCTCCATTAATTACACAAACAACATATAAAAGAGAAATAAGCGTAACAGATTGAAACTTGTATAAGTTTGTTGTACTTATAAAAATACCTAATGAATTGGCTAATAGATGCATAATATCAGCATGAACGAAAGAATAGGTAAATAATTTCCATACTTCATCTCTTTTATCATGACAATTTGGATACGGTGATATAGCAAAAAATATAAACGATTCATTATTAGGATTCATTTCATTTACTTTTCGATTATTAATGATTGAAAAAGCAAAAAATAAAAGCATATTTCCACAATTGATTAAATAACATAATGTATTATAAACTCTTTTATTGTAATAGGAATTTGTTGAATGAGTAAATGTTGAATCAGTAAATGGTAAAGATAATTGTTCTAGTTCATCTTCGTATTCATCTTCATCACCATTAGTATCATTAAATTCAAAAGGTAAAACATCTGCAACGTAACTACTAATATTTGTAATATGATTAGCAGTAGGTATTCTTCTTTCTGGACTATAAGAAGTATAAGACATAGGACTTAAAGTATATTGCGTAAAATCACTACTACTACTTGTATTTGTATTTGATGAACCACGTGAGCCCGGTGTTGTGGAAGGCGTATAACTAAAAAAATTTTCATCGTCTATATTCAAACGAACAGGTCGTTGAGAACTCATATAAACTAACTATATTTATTTATGGAATTTTATTCCATATTGATATATATAAATTTTTTATATTGTTTTAATAATTAGACAATTTATTTATATAATCGTTAAAATTGTTTGAATTTGTATGTTCATTTATCATAATACATGGAGTAATATTCTCAAAATTAATACTTTTCAATCGATTTTTTGGAAAATTTTTTTTATAACAATGTTGTGTATAATCATTTAATATTTCTTCATCAATATAGCCTAGTTCAATTTCTATATCTATTCGTCCTGGACGGATGAGAGCATCATCTAATTTATCCCATCTATTAGAAGTCATGATTAAAATTCTTCCGTCATCTTCAGATATTCCATCCATAATATTTAATAAACTAGACAATTTCAAACTATCATTTTTCTCGGAAATACTAATAGGAGTTGTTGATTTTCTAAATGTTGATTTTTTATTTTCACTAGACATATTATTGTCATCATTATCACTATTCAATAATGTATTCATTAAATTCTGCATTTCTGATAAGTTATTTGAACTTTTATGTTCACGTTTTAAAACAATATCAGATGCACAATCAATATCTTCAAAAATAATAATTTTGTCTTTGAATTCAATGGGTTCTTTGTTGTATTTATGATATTTATTATCATAAAAAACATCAAATAAATCATTTTCTGAATTAATTTTACTTAACGATATTTCTACAATGTGTCTATTTGTCATTTTCGCAAGTGATTTTATGAAAGATGTTTTTCCAGTTCCTGGTGGTCCATATAAGCCAATACCCAATGTATATGGATGACCTTCCTTTATATACCATTCTTTATTTTTTATGAAAAAATTTATTTTACTTAATATTTCATCTTTATTTTTTATATATAATTTATCAAATGTCTTATTTGTATGAAATTCTTTTTCGTACCAACAAATATCGTTTTCTTCTTTTTCGATTTTTTTAAGTTTATAATGAAATCTTAAATATTTTCTTTTATCTTCAATCATTTTTAAATAATTATTTTTTATATTTTTTACATAATTTTTTAAATATTGTGCATCATATTTCATTGAAAAAATAATTAATGTAAATTTCTTTGTATGGACTCTTATATTATTATTAGAGTTACTATTTCGCTCATTTTCGTCGGGTTGTCCATTAAATATCTCTACTGCACAGTATATATCTTTATCTATTTCAAATGGTAATTGTTGTTCAACAATAAAAATTAAATCATCACTTTTACTAATAGATTCATCAAAATCATCACTTGATTCATTATAACATTCTGATAAATTATAAATATTCTCATTTTTACTTTTTAAAATATGTTCCCACATTGCACGAAAATTATCACTCATTAATGTTTTAATTTTTACGGTATAATTTGTGTGCTTGGTAACATATTGTCCATCCAAAAATAATTGAGATTTAAATTTAAAGAAATAACCGTTTTTTATTCGCAAATATAAAACAAATAAAAATTGAGTACTAATATATATTTTATAGTAAAATGAAAATATAAAAAAACCACAACATATGATAAATAATTCTTTATATTCACCTTGTGAAAATTTTTGATACATTATGTTATATTTATATAAATCATAAATACCATTTAATCCTTCCATAAAATAATATATCTAGTATCATTTATATTATTTTATAATACTTATTTGTTTTAGTATTTCTATAAAAATTAATATCAATATATAAGATAATGACGTTTTTTAGAAAACTTGTTGAAAAAAAAAAAGATTTTATAAAACTTTTTTTTCAAAAAAATGGCGTGATTAAAAAGGAGACCAAAGTAGAAAAAGTTAATTTAAAAAAGGAAGAATTTGATATATATAAATATTTTTTATTACCGGTTGAAGAAAGAAATAATTATAAATGGTAAATATTTATTTTTTAGATCTTGTTTTTTTATTTTTTTTAATTTTATGTTTTCTTGATTTTTTTGTTTTTCTTGATTTTTTTGTTTTTCTCCTTTTTTGAGCTAATTTTTTAGTTTTTTTTATAAGAAATCTTTTTTTTCTTCTACCACCTTGTCTTCTCATTGGTTCATAGTAATTTCTTCTTGACCTAAGTACACGGTTAATTCCTATTGATAAAGAACTATTAAAAATGTCTTTAATCTTATTATTGTCATTTAGATTCGATAGTTGAGTTGTTTGTGCCATTCCAGCCATAGTTTCAGCAGCTTGCATTTCGATAGCACTATAAGTTTCTTGAGCAACGGGATTTGTAAAATCATCAATTATTTCACTATATTGCTGATATTCATCATAGCTTAGTCTATCAATAAAAGTAAGAAAATTTGTATATTCATTTAAATCAACTCTATCATTCTGTGACCTTTGTAGTTGAGTTTTAAACTTTATTAATGCATCTACTGTATTATTAATGTAATTAACAGTAGCATCTGATGCTTCATCTGTAGCTGAAAATGTATCTCCAATTGCAGAATCATTTAAATTCAATAATTCATTTTTTGCCTTTTTTTTTAATTCTTCAGTATAAATATTAGTTACAAATTCATCTAAATGATTTTTAAGTTCACCAGGCTGTGATTGTTCAGTTGTATCAATTTCTGACTGTATATCATTGAAAAAATTTATTAATTTGATAGTTGATGTTATTTCAATTCTCTGTAGATTCTCTATGTTATTCTCCTCTAATAATATATTTTCAACTGAATATTTATTAGCTATATTTACTCTATAATTTAATAAATTTGAATTTGAAATTCCACCTGGATAATTTTGTACAAAAGTTTGAAAATTTGGCTGTAGGGTAATAAGCACTGAGTAAAACTCGTTAATTTTAGTTGTACAAAAAGCCCTTATACTATTTGCAAGAATAATTCTATTATCTGTCATCCGAACACGACTACTAGGACTAAGAAGATTATCTAAATAAGTTTGTACCTTTGTAAAAATGCATTGATATATAAAATAATTAAAGTAACCTTTAGATATATCTTTACATTCTTCTTCTGTATAATTTGTTCCTAGTGTATATTCGAGAAAACCTAAAGCATCAATATATGCAAACATTATGTATGGATTTAAATCATAAGTTAAAAATCTACATAATCTTGCTTTGAATTTATTTAGATTATTTTGTGTTTTATTGAATAAATATCTATCATTTTCACCAGTTAGTATATTACTAAGATGTGATAAAAGGCTTTCATTTATTCCTCCTCCTAAAAAAAAAGTAGATAATTCTTCTGTAATTTCTATTAATATATTTTGTTGTATTAATTTTTCAGTTATTGGTTCACTTTTTAAAACAGAACCGTCAGCATACCTCATAGCTCGCTGGTCAGCGGCTAAAATTACATTAGATAAAATAGATAAATAAAATAATCCTTTTGAAACATTAGCATTATGATGTCTATTTACAAACTGAATAATAGGATTCATAGTTTCATCACCAATTGCTTCTGTTCTTTCTCTTAAAAACCTATTTTTGTTATTATATGTTCTTCTTAATTCTCTAGACACAACATTACAATAATCCCGATCACCATTCCATATTTTTGATAAAATATCTTTAGTATTATGAACATGTAAACAAAAGCTATCATTATCTTTTACAGATAGAAAAGATATATCTGATTTTATTTGATTACAACATCGATGAGACCATTTATACTCGAGACTCAACGCTTGTCTGTCGTATTCGTGATAATTATTAAATCTCATTCTATCTCGAGCACTGTATAACTTTAACAATAAAGCTGCTTGATATACTGGCAATACATGTTCACATTCTGGTGTATGTTGTTGATCTATATATAATTGCAATCCACAAATATAACATACTGTACCATTACTTATTGCAGCTGAAGCAGTCAATCCAAGTACATTATTACATTGAGTAGTGGGACTACTTAATTCCCACCAGTCTCTAGCATTTGCTTTAGCACTACTATTTCTACTATTGGCTTTAGTCATCACTTCATTATATTCATCTCTAAAATTTGTATTACTTTTAAATTGAAATATCTTTTGAAATGCTTTTTCAGCTGTTAACGACAATAAATCTTTTAAACTATTTATTTTTTTATTATATATAGGTTGTGATGAACCGGGTGTGCTGGATGTTGTATCAAAAGAACTCATAATATTAATATATAAAGAGATAAAAACTAAATTTATTTTAATTCACAAGATGTTTCATTTTTAACAAACATGTTTAGTGCTGGTATTTTTTTTATAGCTTTATTCCACGTACATGTAACAATATAATATGTTATTTCTTGGTCGGTCCATGGTGAATAATGTAATACTATATTATTAAAGAACCAATATTCATAGAAACCAATGAATAAAACCAATATAATATGTTCTAGCATTATTTGCCAAAATAAATATTTTTCTTGATAAATACATTGATGTAAAATAAAATAAAATGTAGTAAATAAAAAACAATATCCCGAAAAATAATAGGATTTTTCTTCTAATTCATTTTTATTTTTTTCATTTTCATCTAAAGATTCTATATAATCAGTTTTTAAATCTTGAAAATAACTATCTAAATATGTATCATTACCTAGAGTTGTTGTTATACCAAAGCTTACTAATGGATTACTTAATATTGCATTAATCATATCAGTATTCATATTTGCTACAATTTGATTGATTAAAATTTTTATTTGATGAAAAAATAGTTCTTTTTCCATAGCTACAACGTATAGAAAATAAAATAATGGTTCTAATAATGATAATAATGTAATATGTACGGAAATATGAATAATAATTCTTGAAATATTTTTACATTCAAATAAGTAATATATTGAAATATTTTCAGCATCTCCATTATTAATTTCTGATACAACACTTGAATTTTCATCTTCATTTTCTGTACCAACTGGATTGCATATCATTTCAAATTCAGACATAGTTATTTTATATTAAAATTTATTATTTAATACAAAATTATCATTAATTATTTATAAGGCTTGTATTTCACACTCATTACTTTACCAAGCATCACTAATTGATTACTATCCATAACAGCAACTCTACCCATACCTGGACATGACTCAAAATCTTCTAGATAAATTAATTGTTGAGGAGCAAATTCAACTTCAGCTGATTCACCCTTTTCCAAAAATGGAGGATTTTCTTGTTTTTCATTTCCAGTCTTTTTACCCATTTTCCATAAAATCTTAGTCATTTTACATGCTGATTTAGCAGTACGAGCATGAACACAAGGTGAAAACCCTGGTTTTAATTGACCAGGATGGTCTTGTACAACAATTTGAGCAACGAAGCTTTCAACTGGTTCACATAGTTTTTCTTTTTCTAATGTAATAACATCACCTACTTTGGGCATATTCATCTTATCAAGACCTTTCATATTCATACCAATATTATCACCAGGCTTAGCATTTGGCCAGGTCTTATGATGCATTTCAATAGTGAATACCTTTAATCCGGATATACCACGTGGAACTACTCTACATATATCACCTGCAGTAACTGTACCTTGTTCAATACGTCCAGTAATTACATCACCTACACCTTTAATTTTGTAAATACCGTTAATAGGAATGCGTAAAGGCTTATCTGGGAAACGCTTTGGTGGTTTTACAAGTTTTTCCAAAGCATCATATAATGTATAACCTTCTACAACAGTATCTTTATTTAAGTTAGCTTTCCATCCTTTATACCAAGGCATTTTATCTGTTTGTACAACTAAATTTTCACCCTTAAAACCAGAATAAGGAATAAAAGGTACTTGCTTAGGTTTAAACCCTGCACTTGTAATCATTTTAGTCATTTCTTCTTTGATTTCATTGAAACGTTGTTCAGACCAATCAACAGAATCCATCTTATTTACACCAACTATTAATTTCTCAATACCTAATAATCCAAGTAATCGAGCATGTTGACGAGTTTGCCCTTGTACTTCACCTGCAGCATGGTCACCACGAGCAATTGCAGTTTCAAAGCCACCAGCTTCAGCAGGTACCAATAATAATGCTACGTCTGCTTGACCAGCACCAGTAATCATATTTTTTACATAATCTCTATGGCCTGGTGCATCCACAATAGTATAGTGATAACTATCTGTAAAAAATTCTTTTGTAGTACAGTTAATAGTTACACCACGTTCTCTTTCTGCTTTATCTTTATCCATATAATAAGCAAACGCAAATGAACTTTTACCTTGTTGATCTGCTTCAGCTTGAAGCTTTTGCATTTCACGCTCACTAATTCCTCCTAATTTGAAAATTAAATGTCCAGTTGTTGTCGATTTTCCAGCATCTACATGCCCACAAACAACAAGTGATATATGCTGTTTATCTTCTGACATATTATTTATAAATAGGTAATTATCTTTTTATATTATTTACTAAATATATTTTTATACATGGAATATGGTAATAATATTAATTTTATTAAAAATTGATTTAATAAAATTACGACAAATAATGTAATTATAAAATGTCCAGAATAATAAGTATTGAAGGAAACATTGGTTCAGGAAAATCCACTTTGGTAAAAAATATACAAACACTTTTTAAAAATCGTAAAATTCCAGAAGATAAAGTATTATTTTTACAAGAACCAGTTGACGTATGGAATACTATACAAGATAATGATGGTAGTACAATATTAGAACATTTTTATAAAAATCAAGAAAAGTATGGATTCTCATTTCAAATGATGGCGTATATATCCAGACTTTCAATTTTGAAAAATGCAATTAAAAAATATCCTAATACTACAATTATTACTGAAAGAAGTTTATATACTGATAGATATGTCTTTGCAAAAATGTTATATGATAATAAAAAAATCGATGATATATGTTATCAAATTTATTTAAAATGGTTTGATGATTTCATTGACGAATTACCAAAGCATGAATTTATTTATATGAAAACACACCCTGAAAAGTGCTTAGAAAGAATAAAAAAAAGAAATAGAGCAGGTGAAAATATTGAATTATCTTATTTAATAGATTGTGATGTTTATCATGATGAAATGCTTTCTTCAAATGAATGTTATTCTGAACTTGTACTTGATGGAAACATTGATAATCATGATACATTATCTAATTTTAATATTCACACCAATTCTATCGAATTGATGATATTTAATAAATATGAAATCAAGGAAAATGCAATAAATATCTAAGCATAAATAGTATTCAATTGACGATTCACACGAACAAAAGTTGTACATTTTGGAATATTTTTTATATTTTTTGCATTAATATATGTACATGTACTACGCAATCCTCCCAAATAATCTAAAACAGTATCTTCTAATTTTCCTTTGTATTTCATTTTAATTGTACGACCTTCCGATGAACGATAAGACGCCATAGAACCATAATGTTTATTCATTGCTGTATCACTACTCATTCCATAAAACATTTTATATTTTTCTCCATTTGTTTCAGTACGTATTTCTCCTGGATTTTCGTCATGACCAGCAAATTGTCCTCCAACCATAACGAAATCTGCACCAGCACCAAACGCTTTTGCCATATCTCCTGGACATGTAATACCGCCATCAGCAATAATATGACCACCTACACCATGAGCTGCATCTGCACATTCCATAATTGCAGATAATTGTGGCATACCAACACCCGTTTTAAGACGTGTTGTACATGCACTACCTGGTCCAATACCTACTTTTACAATGTCTACATGTCCATTTAATATTAATTCTTCTGTCATTTCACGTGATACTACATTACCTGCAACAATAATTTTTGTTGGATAAATACTTCTAACTTTTTTACAAAACTCAACTAATTTATTCATATAACCATTTGCAACATCAATACATATCCAATTACTACCTAACTCTTTTATTGTTAACATTACATTTTCTAAATCACTATCACTAATACCTGTAGAAACCATATAATTATCTGAATTTAATCCTTTTGAATAAAATCTAGATTTATAGTCTTCTGCACTGTAAAATTTATTGAATGCGGTAATAATTTTATGTTTATTTAAACAATCATGTACTTCAAATGTACCAGTAGTATCCATATTTGCTGCAATAATTGGAATACCTTTCCATTCTTGTGATGAATATTTAAATTTAAATTTACGTTCTAAATCCACTTCAGACCTACTATTTAATGTAGAGCGCTTGGGTCGAATGAGAACATCACTAAAATCTAGTTTAATTTCATTTTCAATCTTCATTATAATAGACAATATCATATATGTTTAATATTGTTTACTGTTCAATATCAAATTCCCAATCATCCAGTAAACCTCCTGCAAGAATATTAACTGGCGGGTCTTCATGAACGTATAGTAAATATCTATTCAAAGCGTTCATTTTTTGAAGAATTGGTATTTTTTCATTTTGTAAAGTTTCTAATAGATTTTTTTTGTAAAAATTTTCATCTATTCTACTTAATAATTCATAATCTAAATACGCACCATCAATAATATCAGTCATTTTATTAACACGTTCATCTAATCCTGTATTTTGTGTTTCATTTAAATCAAATCTGCTTTTAAAAAGATTAAATTTCGTATATGTATTCTCTTCTACACGATGGAGACTATTATTTGCACAAAATGAAAAATATAACCAACTCATAAAACTTATAAACATGTTATTATATATAAATATAATATGTTTATATATCAGTTTTTTAATTTTATTAATTAGAACCAAACTAAATTATTGCTTGTTTCCACTAGTTAATAAATTATATTCCTAAAAATAAATTAAAAGGTAAATATAAATGGTTCATAATCTATTGATTTTGTTTTATTTTTAAAAATATGATTATCAATTAATGGACATTTTGAATACGTATATTCATAGTTACCTACTTTATTTGTATAATTTTGCTTTGTCAATGTAACACTGCATTCTATATTTACTAGGTTATCTGCACAATTTTCACTTAATATATCATTTCCATATAACCACCATTCATTTAAAGTTTTATCAATAAATTCATCTTCATCAATACCAATACGTTCTGCTTGCTCTTTTACTATTTGTTTTTCCATAGAATCAACAAAGCGAACATAATTATCTATTTTCCTTTTCTCATCTCTTATTCCATAACTAAGTTGATGCTGCATTAAACGTGAATGACTCATTATATAACGATTTTTACATGCTTGAAAAATAATAAATCCCATACTATATGCTTTTTCAGCTATACAAGATAATTTATATTTTTTAATCTGTGCTACTATTTGCATACCATCATCTATTGAACCGCCTGGGCTATCAATATAAACATAAACATTTTTTTTATTTTCTAGTAAATTTAATTCGTATATAAATTTACTTGATAATTCATTATTTATAGGACCTTTTATCATTAAATTGTTTGTTGTATTAAACCGTATATTTAAAGTCTTACCATCTACATAATGTAAATTACAAGTAAGAAAGAAATATAAATAAGACAATAAAAATAATTGTGTAATCATTATATTCTAAACTATTATTTATAATTTGTAAATTAAGCGCTTAATATTATTATTAAAAATTGAATATAAATAATTCATTCTTGCTATTAAAATAATACAAACATGAATTTACAATTTTATATTGAGGATAGAAATTACGAACTATGGTATGCTAATGAACAAAATACTCTCGAGCGACAAAATATTTCAATAAATCCATTTGAAGAAAAAATATTTACTGGAGATGTTTTTGAATACAAAGAACAAAAATTAAGACTATTACATTCTTGTATTCGTTCAATAAGTTATATGCCAGGTGTCTTAATACTAGAAAATAATAAAACATATGGAATGTCGGGCTCTAAGAATAAAAAATATTTATACAAATGTATTCCTGACGATAAACGCTTACCTGAATTTTTAGTATCTTATGAAATCAAAGAAATGGGATTCATTAAAAAATTTAAAAATAAATATGTAACATTTCAATTTAATAATTGGAGATCTAAGCATCCACATGGAACAATCATACAGACGATTGGTAATGTAGATATTTTAGAAAACTTTTATGAATATCAACTCTATTGTAAATCATTAAATGCATCAATTCAAGGATTTAATCGTGCTACAATGAATGCACTAAAAATAAAACCAAAAGAAGAATTAATAAAGACCATTCTATCAAGTTATCCAGAAATTGAAAATAGAACACATAAACATATATTTACAATTGATTCTGAAACAACATCAGATTATGATGATGCTATAGGATTTACACAAATAAATAAGGATGAAAGTATTATTTCTATTTATATTTCCAATGTTTCCATATGGATGGATGTGCTTAACTTATGGTCTTCTTTTTCGGAAAGAATATCTACTATCTATTTACCAGACAGAAAAAGACCAATGCTTCCAACTACACTTTCTGAATGTTTATGTAGTCTCCAAGAAAATGAAATCCGCTTTGCATTTACTCTTGATGTTTTTATACAAAATGAAAAAATAATTAAAACTGAATTTAAAAATACTGCAATTAAGGTAGCAAAAAATTATAGTTATGAATCGAATGAACTATTTTTAGATAAAGATTACAATCATATTTATAATTTATGTAAGTCCATACACAAAGAATACAAATATGTTCAACATATTAGAAATAGCCGTGATTTAGTATGTTATTTAATGATTTTAATGAATTATTTATGTGCAACAAGAATGTCAACATATAATAATGGTATTTATAGATCATTAAATATGAATGTTCAGAATAATTTACCAGAAAATCTTGACGAAGAAATTTATAAATTCTTAAAAATATGGAAAAATACATCTGGTCAATATATTTGTAATCAAAAAGTTGAATCACATGATATATTAGAACTAGAATCTTATATACATATATCATCTCCCATTAGAAGACTGGTAGACCTATTGAATATGATTCAATTTCAAAAAAATGAAAATATGATACATATGTCAGAAAGTGCTTTTGAATTTTATTTAAAATGGACAAATAGAATGGATTACATTAATACTACTATGCGTTCTATACGTAAAATACAAACCGAATGTACAATATTAGAATTAATACAAAATAATCCTAATATGGATAAAAATAAATATGAAGGCTACGTCTTTGATAGAATAATACGAAATGATACACTGTTTCAATATAACGTTTACATACCTGAATTAAAAATAGTTTCAAGAATAGTTTGTCGTGAAGAATTTGAAAATTATTGTAAAGTATTATTTCGTATATTTGCATTTACGGACGAAATTCGCTACAAAAAAAAAATTAGAATACAACCAATATTATAATACAACCAATATTATAATACAATATGCTATAATAAATTTTTATTAATATCAGTATCTATTATTAATTTTTTTATTTCTTCAAGACGGTCACTAGCATCTTTATGCATTTTTCTACCCTCTCTTAAAGCATAAGAAGTAGTAAATAGTTCATCATCAAAATGTTTAAACATACGAACTTGAAATAAATCATATGCTTTTTGAAAAGAAGTAGTAAAATCATTATTTCGTGCAAATAAATCATAAATTATACAGCGTTCTACTTCATAAGCACACAATAAATCCGCTTCACGTACAATATGGTACATTTTAATAAACTCTTCGGTATCGTTTTTTTGAAAAGGAAAACCTTCTTTTTTTACCTTAGAATATGACATTGTGTTCATAATTCTCAAAATTGTATTTATATCTTGTTCAACATAATCACAGTCATTTAAAAATGTTTTAATTTTAATTATACCTTGTTCAGGTTTAATATATTTATGATCACACATATCATGTAATAATGCGGATGTATATACAATATGTTCTTTATTTTTTAAATAATCAAATTTTACTAGCTCTTCATCATATATATTTTTAGTTGTACGTAATATATCCATTGAATGTCTTACACCATGCGATTCATCTATATTATAAAGATTGCATGTAGTAGTTATAAATTTAAATATTTTATTTAGCGAAATCAACATATATGTACTATATAATTCTTTTTAATACATTAAAAAAATATAATTATATAGTATAATGAAATTAACTAAGCGTTTTTCAAAATTATGTACTCCAGCCATGCTGTATTTTGTATTATCTATGATTGCGTTTTTAATGATGGCATTCCAAAATATGAGTGGTGACCACCATAAATATTGTCTTGGTACTTATTCTTGTCAAGTAGATAATATGCCAGGAATATTTATTTTCAAATTAATTTACATTTTATTTTTTACATTTGTATTAGATTTAATTTGTAAAGCAGGATATAGTGGTATTTCTTGGTTTTTAGTATTATTACCATTTATTTTATTATTTGTATTACTTGGTATAATGATTATCACAAGACGTAGTATTGTTGATGAAATGACATATCAACAAGTATTAGTAGCTTAAACATATAATGATTGATTCGTTGCAACAAACTTCATTGTTTTTTCAGGTATTTGTTTTAATTTAGACAATAATTCCATATTTCCATATAGTTCACAAACTGTTTCCAATTCTGCAGAAATATTATTTATTTTTAAAAGCGCTTTTACAAACTCGCCCAAAAATATATTTTTTTCTTGACTCAATCCTTTTAATAAATGTTTACACTGAGCCTCGTTTTCACTTTTACACCACTCGATAGTCTCATTTATAATGTCAAATGTAATATTATCGGAATCAATTGGACTATTAATATAATTATTTATTTCGAATTTTTCATAATCATTTATTAAATCAGTTAATTTGAAAATACAATCTTTTAAACTATTTCCACAATCTGGAACTCCTTGTTTTAATTCTTCACTAACACGAATATTTGTAAATATACTAAAGAGCCCTACTAATTCTTCTACATTAAGATTATTCATCATATTTGAGTCATAAATACAATCTGATACTGCTAAGCAATGAGTTTCATGAATCGTATTTGCTATTTGTCCTTTTATAGTTAATTCATAATTATTATCTTTATTTATTAAATAATTTTTACTTTCTAATAATTCATTTATTATTTCACATTTATTAATAATATAATTTGCTGTTTCATGTAAATTATATTTAGCATTATCTAACTTGTCTTTCAAGTCAGTATAATCATTATATCTTTTTTTGTCAATATCAAACATTTTAAAATATTTCTCTCTAATATCATTTAATTCTTTTTCTGCCTTTTTCCTTTTCTTGTTTGTTAACATGGAGATATTTTTATTAATTTCATTGTATTTTTCTATTTCCTCACTTGGGACATGTGACAAGGTTTTTATTTGAGTTTCCTTTATTTCTAACTCTTTTTCAAGTGATTCTATTTCACTATTATAATTTTTTCTAGTTAATTCAATATCCTCTTGCATCATACTTCTCTCAATATATTCTTTATAATTCGTTTCTTTAATGGAAGTTAAGTTTAAAAGTAAATGATAAGAAATAGCGAACTTTGATTTTAAAGTTTGTGGAATTCCAGAGAGAATCATTTTATATTCATTCATTGTTGGATAATTATTTCCAAATAAATTATTGCAGTGAATAACATGTCCAACTGTATCAATATTTCTTCGTCCTGCTCTTCCTGCCATCTGTGTGTATTCATGTCCCAATAATAGTCTCATACCGTTTGATGAAAATTTAGATAAATTACTAAATATTACCGTTTTTGTAGGCATATTTAATCCAACTGCAAATGTCTCAGTAGCAAATAATAATTTAATATATCCTTTTGAAAACATAATTTCGACAATCTCTCGCA
>MDTG01344750.1_pt1 | contig 20943 bp, 19 predicted proteins | sample 811421 | NCBI WGS metagenome assembly MDTG01 (sample SAMN05326645, study PRJNA326480) | marine metagenome | isolation source: seawater | place: Pacific Ocean: South East | collected 2011
AAGCCAAGCAAGCCAATGATGAACCACGGCCAGAATTGCTTGTACCAAGGCGAGATTACAGGTTGTTCGGTCATTCTATGTTTTGCCTAAATGTTAGCGGATGCTTGGGCCATTGAAGCGGCTGTCAGCGTCAGAATTAATGCTCGGATCATCCATGGATTTGACGTGGAACATGATCTTATTCGCGCTTGATGGCAGCTTCTCAGGCGGGATGGACAACTCCACCGGCACCGAAAGCACTTCACCCGCAACGGCTTTGATCTCAGTGTTGCCCTCAAACTCGAGGCCTTCAATGCCGTCGGCACTGATCACCACGGTCATGTCGTGCTGAGCTTTGTTCATGATCTTCAGGGTGTAGACGTTTTCGATGTGCCCATCCTGATTTTCACGGTACATGACCCGATCCTTGATCACGTCGAGACCGACCAGCGAGCGCGAGCTCACGGCCCAGACAAATACACTCATCATGGCGATCAGCGCGATAGCATACCCAATCAGGCGTGGGCGAATAAGGTGTGTTTTGTGTCCGGTCAGGTTGTGTTCAGTGGTGTAACTGATCAGACCTTTGGGGTAATCCATCTTCTCCATGATGCTGTCACACGCGTCAATACAGGCCGCGCAGCCAATACACTCAAGTTGCAGGCCATCACGAATGTCGATGCCGGTCGGACATACCTGTACACACATTTTGCAGTCGATGCAGTCGCCCAGACCCTGCGCTTTGTAATCGGCATCCTTTTTACGCGGTCCGCGTGCTTCACCACGACGCGGATCGTAAGAGACGATCAGGGTGTCGGCGTCGAACATAACGCTCTGGAAGCGTGCGTAGGGGCACATGTAAATGCACACCTGCTCGCGCAGCCAGCCCGCGTTGCCGTAAGTCGCGAGGGTCAGGAAACCGACCCAGAACAATGCCCAGCCGCTGGCACTGAGGGTGAAGAGGTCCGGGATAAGCTCGCGGATCGGGCTGAAGTAGCCAACAAAGGTTATGGCGGTAGCCAGTGAAACGCCAATCCAGATGCCGTGCTTGGCGAGCTTGCGCATGAACTTGTTGGCGCTCATGGGCGCTTTGTCGAGCTTCATGCGTTGGTTGCGATCACCTTCAGTGACTTTTTCGCCCCACATGAATACCCAGGTAAATACGCTCTGGGGGCAGGTGTACCCGCACCAGACGCGACCGGCAAACACCGTAATAAAAAATAAACCGAAGGCGCAGATGATCAGCAGCGCTGATAGCAGGACGAAGTCCTGAGGCCAGAAGGTTGAGCCAAAAATATAAAATTTGCGTTCTGGCAGGTTCCACCAGACAGCTTGGCGGCCGTCGTAATTGAGCCAGACGGTGCCGAAATAGAGAAGAAAGAGAAGGGCGCCACCCATTCTGCGCAGATTGCGGAAAACGCCAGAGAAGGCACGGGTGTAGATTTTTTCAGAACTTGCGTAAAGGTCAGTTGACTGGCCTTTGGGGATGTTCGGGGTAACGTTTTTTACCGGTATCTGTTGGCTCATCAGTTTGTACCACAGCGGTTGGATTGGGTGCTTTGGCTGATACGTGCCAGCCAAAGTCATTTCTCTATACCGCTATGTTACGCCTGAGGTTGCAAATCAGGGTGCGACTGTGAGTCGCGCCCTGATTGGCGGAGAGCTAGTTACTCCGCGGTCTTGTGCGACAGGCTGTACACGTAAGCGGCCAGCAGGTGGACTTTATCGTTGCCCAGGAAGGCTTCCTGAGCTGGCATACGGCCATGACGGCCATAACGAATAGTCTGCTGTAGCTGAGCGTAGCTGGTGCCGTAGATAAATGCTGCAGGGTTGGTCAGGTTCGGTGCACCCATTGCGTGGGTACCCTTGCCGTCAGCCCCGTGGCAAGCGAAGCAGGTAGTGCTGAAAACTTTCTGACCTGCAGCAATATCCGCTTCAGTGCCTTCCGGCAGCTTGCGACCCGCCAGCTCAGTGAGGACGTAAGCAGCTACGTTCTTGACGCCGTCTTCGCCGATGATCGGACCGTGAGCTGGCATAGCGCCTTCACGACCGGCAAGAATGGTCTTCTTGATTTCAGTTTCCGGATCACCGCCCCAGCGCCATTCGTTGTCCGTCAGGTTAGGGAAGCCATAAGCGCCCTTGGCATCAGAACCGTGGCAAACCGAGCAGTTCGAAGCAAACAGGCGGCCGCCCATTTTCAACGCTTGTTCGTCCTTGGCCACTTCAACGATTGGCATAGCGGCGTACTTGGCGTAGATCGGGCCATATTTGGCGTCGGCCTTGGCCATTTCCTTTTCCCACTCGTGAACGCCAGTCCAGCCACCATTACGCTCTTTGCCATTGGCAATGTCGACATTGGTTGCAAAAGGCGTTTTGGCATCGTTGTCCAGGTAGTCATAACCTGGCAACAGGCCTTTCCAGTTACCCAGACCCGGGTAAAGGGCGAGGTAGCCGAGTGCGAAAATGATGGTGCCTACGAACAACATGAACCACCACTTTGGCAGCGGGTTGTCATATTCCTCGATGCCGTCGAAGGAGTGGCCAACAGTTTCGTTGGTCACTTCATCGTTAGGCTGGCTTTTACGGGTACCAAAAATAAGCCACGTCAGCGCGAAAATCGTGCCGAGTGAAAGAATTGTTACGTACCAACTCCAGAAAGTGGTCATTGGTTATTGCTCCTGGAAGATTGCTCGTCGCGCTCGCTGGTTTTTTTGGGTTCGTCGGCAAAAGGCAGATTGGCAGCGTCGTCAAACTCCGATTTGCGCTTGCTGCTGAATGCCCACAGCAGCAAGCTGATGAAGGCTACGAATACCAGTGCTGTACCTATACCGCGAATAGTCCCGATTTCCATCGTGCGTTACCGTTTGCTCGTGATAGAGGTGCCAAGAACCTGCAGGTACGCAACGATCGCGTCCATTTCGGTTTTGCCTTTAACTGCTTCGCGTGCGCCAGCGATGTCTTCATCGGTGTATGGCACGCCAAAGCCGCGCATAACTTCCATCTTCCTCGCGGTGTCCTTACCGTCCAGTTTCTTCTCAACCAGGAACGGGAATGCCGGCATGATCGACTCAGGCACCACGTTGCGTGGGTTGTACAGGTGAGCACGCTGCCACTCGTCCGAGTAGCGGCCGCCTACGCGGGCCAGATCCGGACCAGTACGCTTGGAGCCCCACAGGAATGGGTGATCCCAAACGCTTTCACCGGCTACGGAGTAGTGACCGTAGCGCTCGGTTTCAGCACGGAACGGGCGGATCATCTGCGAGTGGCAGCCGACGCAACCGTTGGCGATGTAAACGTCACGGCCTTCCAACTCAAGCGCGGTGTAAGGCTTGAGGCCCTCAACCGGATCGTTGGTCACATCCTGGAAAAACAGCGGGACGATCTGAGTCAGGCCGCCGATGCTGACGCAAAGCACCATCAGCAACGCCATCAGGCCAATATTCTTCTCGATGATTTCGTGTTTCATCAGTGAGCTACTCCAACGGGAATCTGTGCAGCTGCATCGTATTCAGAAGCTTTGGCGGCACGTACTGTGCGGTAGGTGTTGTAAGCCATCAGCAGCATGCCGAGGACGAAGAATGCACCACCAAGTGCGCGCACAACGTAGCCAGGGTGGCTGGCTTCGAGGGCTTCAACGAACGAGTAGGTCAGCGTGCCGTCTTCGTTCACTGCACGCCACATCAGGCCCTGAGTGATGCCGTTAACCCACATCGAAGCGATGTACAGAACGGTACCGATAGTAGCCAGCCAGAAGTGAGTGTTGATCAGTGTGACGCTGTGCATCTGCTCGCGACCAAACACCTTCGGAATCAGGTGATAGAGCGAACCGATGGAGATCATCGCAACCCAGCCAAGAGCACCGGCGTGTACGTGGCCGATAGTCCAGTCAGTGTAGTGAGACAGGGCGTTGACGGTCTTGATGGCCATCATCGGGCCTTCGAAAGTCGACATGCCGTAGAACGCCAGGGATACCACCAGGAAGCGCAGGATAGGGTCGGTACGCAGCTTATGCCATGCGCCAGACAGGCTCATCATGCCGTTGATCATGCCGCCCCAGCTTGGAGCCAGCAGAATGATCGACATGGCCATACCGAGCGACTGAGCCCAGTCCGGCAGAGCGGTGTAGTGCAGGTGGTGAGGACCAGCCCAGATGTACAGGGTAATCAGTGCCCAGAAGTGCACGATAGACAGGCGATACGAGTAGATCGGACGCTCTGCCTGCTTCGGTACGAAGTAGTACATCATGCCGAGGAAGCCGGTGGTCAGGAAGAAACCTACGGCGTTGTGACCGTACCACCACTGGATCATCGCATCGGTTGCACCGGAGTACACCGAGTACGACTTGAACAGGGTGACTGGCATTTCGGCACTGTTGACGATGTGCAGCATGGCCGTAACCAGAATGAAGCCACCGAAGAACCAGTTACCGACATAGATGTGCTTGGTTTGACGCTTAACGATGGTGCCGAAGAACAGCACTGCGTAACAAACCCAGACTACGCCGAGCAGAATGTCGATCGGCCATTCCAGCTCTGCGTACTCTTTCGAGCTGGTCATACCCAAAGGCAGGGTGATGACGGCCAGGACGATGACAAGCTGCCAGCCCCAGAAAACGAATGATGCCAGAGAGTCAGAAATCAGACGCGCCTGACTGGTGCGCTGCACCACATAGAGTGAGGTTGCCATCAGCGCGCATCCGCCGAAAGCGAAGATCACTGCGTTGGTGTGCAGTGGACGTAAACGACCGAAAGTCGTCCATTCCAAGCCAAAGTTGAGTTCAGGCCACACAAGTTGTGAAGCGATGAAAACGCCTAGGCCCATGCCTATGACCCCCCAAATTACCGTCATGACGGCGAATTGGCGGACCACCTTGTAGTTATAAGCAGTCGGACTGATTGCTGTGCTCATTGCTGGGGTTCCACGGTTAATGGATTTTTTAGGGATAAAAATCGGCGGCAAGTATGTATAAAGCGGATAACCATTGCAACGATACATGCCAACGCGATCAAGCTTTCAAGGGCATTTCAGTGCCTTTCGGGTGCACGCCGAAGGGCCTTTGAACGCAAACATCACCATGCACGAACCGGCACGACGAAGACGGGAATCGCCTTAGAGTGTGGACAGTGGCGACTGCAGATAAGATTAGCTCAACTGGAGCAGGATGAAAGCCGTTTATCGGCAGGGTGCGACTTTGGGTCGCACACCTGAAACCTCGCTCTAGTTTGCAGGTCTGCGGGCCTTCAAATGCACAGAAAATCCTATCAGCGCGTCACGTGTGTGCCTGATCTTCAATGGGTGAGTTTGTAGGTTTTTGGGCTGGGTTGGCGTTGGCGCATTGCAACACCTGACGACTCCTTTCGCTGTTATTGTTTGGCATGCTCCAGTTTGTCCACTCACAATAGTGCGGACATAACTTTACGTGAGCCAGTATGAGCAGTCGCAAAACTCAAGAACTTGATCAGGATCAACAGGCGCAGCCGCAGCCTTCGGTTTCTTTATTAACTGATAACCCGGTCGGCCCTGTACGCGCCACATTCATTCTGGCGCACGGTGCCGGTGCGCCAATGGACAGCGACTTCATGCAAAGCATGGCCGCGTTGCTGGCTCAGCGTGGTATTGAGGTGGTTCGCTTTGAGTTTGCCTATATGGCTGCGCGGCGCACCGACGGCAAAAAGCGCCCGCCTAATCCGCAAGCGCGATTGCTGGAGCAATGGCGCGATGTCTATCGCCAGGTCCGTGAGCAGGTTGCCGGGCCGCTGTTGATCGGTGGCAAATCAATGGGCGGACGCATGGCCAGTTTGCTGGCGGACGAATTGGGCGCAGATGGTTTGGTTTGTCTCGGTTATCCGTTTTATGCCGCGGGCAAGCAAGACAAGCCACGTACCGCGCACCTTGCCGATTTGCGTACCCCAACCCTGATCGTTCAGGGCGAGCGCGACATCATGGGCAACTCTGAGGCTGTTGCGGGCTACTCTTTATCTGATTCTATACGCCTGCATTGGCTGAAAGCGGGCGACCATGATTTGAAACCGTTGAAAAGCTCTGGCTTCAGCCATGCCGATCATATGCTTGGCTCCGCGCAGGCAATCAGTGCCCTGGTTGATGAACTGGCGCAGGCACAAAAAACCCAGCCGTAGCTGGGTTTGGGTCAAGCAGGCATGCTTGGCTGGGCGCTTAAATACCCATATTGGCCAAGCTCTGCAGAATATTGCGCAAGCTTCCGGCGAGGGTCGGGTGGCTCACTTCAAAACGTTCAACCGCGAGGTTGACGCCGTCTACCAAGGTTGCATCGGGAGCAGCTGCAGCGTCTTGCGCCAGTTGCAGCTCGATTTCCTGAGTGAGGATGTACAGCGACGCGCGATCTTCTTCAGTCAGCGCAGGTTTTTGCGCCAGTTGCGCACGCAGGTCTTCCAGTTGCTGCCGCAGTTCGTTTGCAGGCATGAGACGCTCCCTTAATAGATACACAAATAGATTGACCCTCGGCAGGCCGCAAAAATCCCTGCCTGATTAAAGATTAATCCATGGATGCGTCTTTTGCCTGTTTTATCGCTATGCCCGCGGCGCTTTTAACTGGCGCTTATGCAACCTGCTCGTGAGCCACTAACAGATTTTCTATCAGGGGATAGAAATGGCTCAACTGCGGCGTTTGCATGTGTGGATCTTTACCCAAGTCGTCGAGGCGTCTGAGGGTCAAGGCGTCCTTCGCAAACGGTGCGCGTAAGAAAGCGTTGGCGGCGCTCGGGTCAAAGGGGCCGCCCTGTAAGGCCAGGCTGTCCCTTGAGGCTTTGGAAAGATCCGCGTGATAGGCCGGATCGACGGCGCAAAAATAGCGTTTAGCGGCTACATGCAAACGAATGGGCTGCCATACGCTCTCGGGTAATACATGTCGCAGCAGGTTGGCCGCCTGTTCTTCGTGGCGCAGGTCGTGTGCGGCACTTGCTTCAGGTGACTCGTATAAATGCCCGATGTCGTGCAGCAGGGCTGCAACTATCAGGCTTTCACTGCAGCCTGAGCGCTGCGCAAGGGTTGCGCATTGCAGTGCGTGCTGGGTCTGACTGATATCTTCACCGTATTGCGCCTGGCCTTGGTTGGCAAACAGTTGCTCTACCTGGGCAATAAAGTCGGTGCGGCTCAGGGTCATGGTCTTTCACCTTTGCTGTAGCGTTTATAAAGTTCAGCCAGACACGATTGCGCGTCGGTCAGATCATCTATTACTGAGTGCACGCCCAGCCGATAGAGCTGCAAGGTTGCATCGGCGCGCAGTTTTTCACGGGTTTGCGTGTCGAGGCGTTGCCACTCTGCAAGGCTCTTCCCACAGGCTGCGCCACAGGCAGCCAGCCCCACTGTCCAGAAGCCAGCATTCAATGCGGCCCGGAGCATTTGCGGATCACTGCCAATCAGAATGCAGCCCGAGTGCTGCTCAGCCTGCAAGTCAATCAGGGCCTGCCAGCACGCATCCGGCGCCGGCCATGCGCGTTTAGCCAGGCAGCCGTCGAGCCAGTCAGGTAGTTCCTGAGTCAACGCGCTCGCTGTTTGCGGGGCCATATCATCAATCCAGGCGCAGGTGATGTTTTTGCGTTGCAAGGCAAACAGTAGCTCAAGCGCGCCGGGTGTTGGTTGGGCTTGCTCGCTGCTGATCGGCTGAGTTTCAGCCCAATCTGGCTCAAGGCGAGTGGCAGCAGCGCCGTGAATGAAAGGATGAGCGGGGGCGGGTGTTGCGGTTTTACTGCGCGCGCCAAAATCTACAAGGCATCCGGAGAGTCCCAAAAGAACCGCTGTGAAGTTTGAGGGCGGGGTTGGCATAACGGTCATCCTTGGTATGGTCTAGTCCAACATAGGGGCTAAACATGACCAAACAATGACCGTGAAATGACAGCTTCTGAACAGCTGATGACTTGCAGCTAACAGGGCGCAGAGGCCCTGTGCGGGCTTGAATGATTAGTGTTTGCTGCCTTCGTCCGGCATGCTCAGCAATTGACGCTCTTGATTCCAGTCAAACGGCTCGCCGTTCTCCTCGGCTTCAAAACGGCGTTCATCGAGTCGCTGGTAAATTGCGATTTCTTCATCCGGCATAAAGTGCAGGCAGTCGCCGCCGAAGAACCACAGCAGGTCACGCGGGACCAAGTGGGCAATTTGCGGGTAGCGCTGGAAAATCTGACTGATCAAGTCCTGGCCCAGATACAGGCTGCCTTCCTGATCTACCGGCAGGGCGGCGACCAGTTCATCAAAGCGCTCCAGAAACAGGGCGTGGCTGGAGTCGAGAATCTGTTCAGCTTCACCCAGGGCAACCAAAATCTTGCGCAGATGATCGAGCAGGGCAAGGTGGTGATCGAGGTTTGTGTTGGCCATGGGTTGGATCCTGAAAACAAAAAACGGGCGCCGGAGTATAAAGCTCGCGGCGCCCGCTGTCGTGCGGTTGATCAAATTAGCCGTTAGTGGCTGTTACCGGTGGGGCATTAACGCACCTTGCTGCGGCTGAGTTTCAGTTCGTCCTTGCTGAAGTCATCGACATCGATCACCACGCGTCGGGCGTTCTCAGCCTGTTGCAACTGCTCGGCTTGCTCCTCGGTGAAAACCCCGGCCGAAACAGCTGCTGCAATCAGGTTCTGCCCAGGGACTTCTTCGACTTCGCCTGCTTTCAGCGCTTTGTGCAGTTGCTTGTGCAACGGCTTGGCCGCTTCCAGTTGGTCCAGTGCAAATTGCAGCGCGCCGACTGCATCCTTGTTGTCTTGTGGGCGGAAGCAACCTTCTAGCACTTCCTCTAGGGCCGGATCACCTTTGTTGCGACCCAGAATCTCTGCAATCTCAGCGTCCAGTGCATCGCTTGGGCCTTTGTGCTGGCGACCCAGTGGGAACACGATGATGCGCAGTGCGCAGCCCAGCCACTTGTTCGGGAAGTTGCTGAGTATGCCGTCGAGTGCCTCTTCGGCTTTGCTCAGGCTCTCTTCCAGTGCCCAGGTAACGAATACGCGGGAATGCTCCGGATAATCCAGATCGTGGTAACGCTTGAGTGATGCCGATGCCAGATACAAATGGCTGAGTACATCACCAAGTCGTGCTGACAAACGCTCGCGGCGTTTCAGCTCACCGCCCAGCAGCATCATGCTCATGTCTGCGAGCATGGCGAATGCGGCCGACAAACGATCCAGTGAGCGGAAATACCTGGCACTGAGTCCATCGCCCGGCTGGGTTTTCAGGGCGTCAAGCTTGAGGCCCAACACCAGCGTGCTGGCAAAGTTACCGACTGCAAACCCAATGTGCTGCATGAGCAATTCATCGAACTCGACCAAGGCCAGGTCTTGATCCGGTTCATTGGCCAGCTGCATTTCCTTGAGTACAAACGGATGGCAGCGAATGGCGCCCTGACCGAAGATCATCAGGTTGCGCGAGAGGATGTTGGCCCCTTCAACCGTGATGAAAATCGGCGCACCTTGCCATGAACGGCCCAGATAATTATTCGGCCCCATAATGATGCCTTTACCGCCGTGCACATCCATTGCGTGGCTGATGCACTCGCGGCCGCGCTCTGTCAGGTGATACTTGAGAATCGCCGAGAGAACGGACGGCTTCTCGCCAAGATCCACTGCGTTGGCGGTCAGGATACGGGCGCTGTCCATCATCCAGGCGTTGCCGCCAATGCGCGCCAGAGCTTCCTGAATACCTTCAAATGCGCTGATCGGCACATTGAACTGCTCGCGAATCTCGGAGTACTGGCCCGTCACCATGCTGGTGAACTTGGCCGCACCAGTGCCGACAGCAGGCAGCGAGATCGAACGCCCGACAGACAGGCAGTTCATCAACATCATCCAGCCTTTACCCAGATACTCCGGGCCACCAATCAGGTATTCGAGCGGCAGGAAAACATCCTTGCCCGAGTTCGGCCCGTTCATGAAGGCGGCGCCCAATGGCAGGTGACGGCGACCAATTTCAACGCCCGGCGTCTCGGTCGGAATCAGCGCAAGGCTGATGCCCAGATCTTCCTTGTCGCCAAGCAAGTGATCGGGGTCGAGTGCTTTGAACGCGAGGCCAAGCAGGGTCGCGACCGGCCCGAGGGTGATGTAACGCTTCTCCCAGGTCAGGCGCATGCCGATGACTTCTTTACCTTCCCATTCACCCTTGCAGATGATGCCGACATCCGGCATCGCGCCCGCATCGGAGCCGGCGAGGGGGCCAGTAAGACCGAAGCAGGGAATGTCTTCACCGCTGGCCAGACGTGGCAGGTAATGGTTGCGCTGCTCTTCAGTGCCGTAATGCAGCAACAGTTCGCCGGGGCCGAGTGAGTTTGGCACCATGACGGTGGAGGCGAGGTCACCGCTGCGGGTCGCAAGCTTCATTGCCACTTGCGAGTGAGCGTAGGCCGAGAAGCCCTTGCCGCCATATTCTTTAGGAATGATCAGGGCGAAGAACCCGTGCTCCTTGATGTGTTGCCAGGCTTTTTCCGGCAGGTCCATCTGCTGGCCGATCTCCCAGTCAGTGACCATGGCGCACAACTCTTCAGTCGGGCCATCAAGAAACGCCTGCTCCTCTTCGGTCAGCTTGGCTTTCGGGTAAGACAGCAGTGTGTCCCAGTCCGGACGACCGCTGAACAGTTGGCCATCCCACCACACCGTGCCGGCTTCGATAGCCTCGCGCTCGGTGGCGGACATGGGTGGGAGAACTTTCTTGAACCACTTGAACAGCGGCTTGGTCAGCCACTGGCGGCGTTGTTCGGGCAACGCGAGGGGCAGGGCAACCACCAGCCAGAGCACCCAGAACACTGCCATCAGCAAAGTAGGTGCGTGGCTCCATGTCGCCATGGCCAATAGATAGGCCGCGACAATTGCCAGAGCAATTAAGGGTGGGGTGCGCCGGTGGGCGATATAAGCCACACCTACGACTAAAACGATCAACCAGACTACAAGCATTCTGACTCCTCCATGATGGCGCAATGCGTACTGCGCTCTACGAGCTTAGCCCTCATCAGCGCCGGTGTGGCGATAAGCGCGGCGAACTTGGCCGGTTTGCCGTTTTAACGGCGAATATGCCATGGGTAAACTCTATAAAAACCAGAGTGAATGCCATGAACGACTATTTACTGCCCGGCCGATTCATTAATAGTGACCACCCAGCCGTGGTTGAGTTCGCTGAACGGGCACGCGGTGCCACTCGTGACCCTGTGCAGGTGGCGATTAATCTGTACAACGCTGTACGCGATGGTATTCGTTATAACCCCTACGTGCTGAGCCTTGACCCTCAAAGCCTGACTGCCAGCTGCGCGGTAAACCAGCCCGAAAATTACTGTGTGCCCAAGGCGATTTTGCTTGCGGCATGCGCGCGCCACTGCAACATCCCCTCGCGCATTGGCCTGGCTGATGTGCGTAATCATCTGGCGACTGCACGTCTGCTTGAGGCGTTGCGCACCGAGGTGTTTGCCATGCATGGCTACACCGAGTTGTATTTGCATGGCCGCTGGGTCAAGGCCACGCCCACGTTTAACCGAGAGCTGTGCGAGATATTTGGGGTGCCCGCGCTTGAGTTCGACGGCATCAATGACAGCGTGTTTCACCCGTTCAACGCTCAGGGCCAGCGCTACATGGAGTACCTGACCGACCACGGCCAGTTCGCTGACTTGCCGGTGGATTTGTTCTATGCGCATTTGCGCAAGATCTACCCGCATTTGTTCAACGGCGAGACGTTGAACATGCGCGGAGACTTCGCCCAAGAGGCGAGCCTTGCGGGCGTTCCATGAATCTCGGTGATGGATAACATCAGCTTCAAGGCCTTCACTATTTCGCTGGCAGTGCTAGTCTGGCAACCCTCCAAAGGTTGCTTGATGATTGCACGTGCAGTGCTAATCAGACTCGACTCATGTTCAGCAATCACTGCGTTCAAGTTTGCTTAGCGCTAGACTTGGCTGGTTTTGTTGCTGCGCATTGCATGGCAGCCGATGTTTTCCTTCTTATCAGGCGTGCACATTTTTTATGACTACCGCTCTGTCCATCCGGCAGTTGACCAAAACCTACGGCAATGGATTCCAGGCCCTGCATGGCCTGGATCTGGATGTTGCCGAAGGCGATTTCTTCGCATTGCTCGGCCCCAATGGCGCCGGTAAATCCACCACCATCGGGATTCTCTCGACCCTGGTTAATAAAACCAGCGGCAGCGTGAAAATCTTCGGCAATGACCTAGATACCAATCCCGCGCAACTCAAGCGCAGCATTGGCGTGGTGCCGCAAGAGTTCAACTTTAACCAGTTTGAAAAGGTCTTCGACATCGTCGTGACCCAGGCGGGTTACTACGGCATTCCACCGCGTCTGGCCAAGGAGCGCGCTGAGCAGTACCTCAAGCAGCTGGGCTTGTGGGACAAGCGCAACGTGGCTTCACGTGAGCTCTCGGGCGGCATGAAGCGCCGTTTGATGATTGCCCGTGCGCTGGTCCATGAGCCGCGTCTGCTGATTCTCGATGAGCCCACTGCGGGCGTTGATATCGAACTGCGCCGTTCCATGTGGTCGTTTCTGACCGGGCTTAACGAGCGCGGCATTACCATCATTCTGACCACCCATTACCTCGAAGAAGCCGAACAGCTGTGCCGCAACATCGGCATCATCGACCACGGCCGTATCGTCGAAAACACCAGCATGCGTGAACTGCTGCAAAAGCTGCATGTCGAGACTTTCCTGCTCGACCTGACCACAACGTTGCAAGCCGCGCCGCAGTTGCAGGGTTACCCGACCCGTCTGATTGATGATCACACCCTCGAAGTTCAGGTTGAGAAAACCCAGGGCATGACCGATCTGTTCCAGCAGCTCTCCGCGCTGAATATCGATGTTTGCAGCCTGCGCAACAAAACCAATCGCCTGGAGGAGCTGTTCGTTTCTCTGGTAGAGAAAAATCTGGTAAAGGCCCCTAAATGAGTGCTCCGCAAATGACCTCGGAACTGGCCGCCAATATGGTGGCGCTGCGCACAATTGTCGTGCGCGAGATACGCCGTTTCACCCGCATCTGGCCGCAGACACTGCTGCCGCCGGCGATTACCATGGTCCTGTACTTTGTGATCTTTGGTAATTTGATCGGCCGTCAGATCGGTGACATGGGCGGCTTCAGCTACATGGAATACATCGTTCCGGGGCTGATTATGATGTCGGTGATTACCAACTCATACGGCAACGTGGTGTCGAGCTTCTTCGGCAGCAAGTTCCAGCGCTCAATCGAAGAGCTGATGGTGTCGCCGGTGTCGCCGCACATCATCCTTATCGGTTACGTTATCGGCGGTGTTGCTCGCGGTTTGCTGGTCGGCTTGATCGTCACGCTGCTGTCCCTGTTCTTCACCCACTTGCAGGTTCATCATCTGGGCCTGACCGTTCTGGTGGTGTTGATGACGGCGACAATCTTCTCGCTGTGTGGATTCATCAACGCAGTGTTCGCGCGTAATTTCGACGATATTTCGATTATTCCGACCTTCGTGCTGACGCCGCTGACCTATCTTGGTGGGGTGTTTTACTCGATCTCGCTGTTGCCGCCGTTCTGGCAAACCGTGTCGATGGCCAACCCGGTTCTGCACATGGTCAACGCCTTCCGTTACGGCATTCTCGGGGTGTCGGATATCAGCATCGGCGTTGCCATTGGCTTCATGTTGGTGGCGACCATCGTGCTGTACTTCGCCTGCGTGCGCCTGCTGGTTAGCGGTCGCGGTATGCGCCAGTAATAATCGCCGTGCAACGTAAAAGGCCAGAGCAATTGCTCTGGCCTTTTTTATGCGGCGTCAGTCGGGCTTGAGAGTCAGACCTTGAGCACCAGTTTGCCGAAGTTTTCCCCGCTGAACAGTTTCAGCAGCGTCTCGGGGAAAGTCTCCAGACCACTGACAACATCTTCCTTGGATTTGAGTTTGCCCTCCGCCAGCCAGCCGGCCATTTCAGCGGCGGCTGCCTGATACTGCGAGACGTAATCCATCACCACGAAGCCTTCCATGCGTGCGCGGTTAACCAGCAGTGACAGGTAGTTGGAAGGGCCTTTTACCGCTTCCTTGTTGTTGTACTGGCTGATAGCCCCACAGATCACGATGCGGGCTTTCGGGGCGATGCGGGTGAGCACGGCATCGAGAATGTCGCCGCCGACGTTATCGAAGTAGACATTGATGCCTTTCGGGCACTCGCGCTTCAACGCCTCGTTGAGGTCTTCGTTCTTGTAATCGATGGCGCCGTCGAAGCCTAACTCGTCAATCAGGAATTTGCTCTTTTCGGCGCCACCGGCAATGCCGATCACGCGGCAGCCCTTGATCTTGGCGATCTGCCCGGCAACGCTGCCAACAGCACCGGCTGCGCCAGAAATAACCACGGTGTCACCGGCTTTGGGGGCGCCTACATCGAGCAGGGCGAAGTAGGCGGTCATGCCGGTCATGCCCAGTGCCGAGAGATACAGCGGCAGCGGAGCGCGCTTGGGGTCTACCTTGTAGAAGCCGTTCGGCGCGCCAAGGTAATAATCCTGAACACCGAGCGCGCCGTTTACAAAGTCGCCCACGGCGTAATCGGGGTGCTTGGAGGCAACCACTTCGCCCACGCCCAGCGCACGCATTACATCACCCAAACCTACTGGTGGGATGTACGACTTGGCGTCGTTCATCCAGCCGCGCATGGCTGGGTCGAGCGACAGATAGGCGTTCTTGACCAGAATCTGACCGTCGGCAGGTTCACCCAGCGGCGTTTCAACAAACTCGAAGGTTTCGCGCGAAGGCAGGCCGACAGGGCGCTGAGCAAGCAGGAATTGGCGATTGATTGAAGCGGACATGGTGAGTTCTCTTGTTGTACGGCAGCGGATTTGCCCACGCAAAAATTGCGCAGAGTGCGATGCATAGGTGATAGCCGTCCTGCGTGCTATCGGCAAGTGTTGGCTGGGCGCAGAATGCTGGCTGATACATTTGAGTGATGATTGGATCGGGGTGTTAATCACTCAAGTCGATCAAGCAGTAAACGCCTTTCTGATAGTGCTGGGGCGCCGATAACTGATCAGCCTAGACTCGGCGCATAACTATTCAAACAGAGGATACACCCATGGGCTTGAGTTATTCGGGAGAGGTTGCGTTGGTAACAGGCGGGGCAGCCGGTATTGGTCGTGCAACTGCTTTGGCGTTCGCTGAGGCGGGGCTTAAAGTTGTGGTGTCTGATCTCGATAGCGCTGGCGGTGAGGCCACCGTTGGGCTGATTCAGGCAGCCGGTGGTGAAGCGGTGTTTGTACCTTGCGACGTGACCCGTGATGCCGAGGTGCAGGCGCTGATGCAGCAAACCATCGCCGCTTTTGGGCGTCTCGACTATGCCTTCAACAATGCCGGCATCGAAATCGAGCAAGGCAAGCTAGCCGACGGTAACGAGTCCGAGTTCGATGCGATCATGAACGTCAACGTGAAAGGCGTATGGCTGTGCATGAAGCATCAATTGCCTCTTTTGCTGGCTCAAGGCGCGGGTGCCATCGTCAATACAGCGTCGGTTGCCGGACTGGGCGCTGCACCGAAGATGAGTATTTACAGTGCCTCCAAGCACGCGGTGATCGGCCTGACCAAGTCGGCGGCTGTCGAATACGCCAAGAAGAAAATTCGCGTCAATGCGGTCTGCCCGGCGGTGATCGATACCGACATGTTCCGCCGCGCTTATGAAGCAGATCCGCGCAAGGCGGAGTTTGCCGCTGCCATGCATCCGGTCGGCCGCATTGGCCGGGTCGAGGAAATTGCCGCAGCCGTGATGTATCTGTGCAGCGATGAAGCTGCGTTCACCACCGGGCATGCGCTGGCGGTTGATGGCGGCGCAACGGCGATTTGATCCAGTGAGCAGGGCGCGAGTGGTGCTCTCAGGCTCGCGCGAGCCCCTGCAAATCCGAAGGATTGGTTCGTCAGTTGGGTGGATTTGAGCTTTAATCAATATCCCGGTAAACGAGTGACGAGCATGCAAATCAAGCGCCTTGCATTGTGGGCAGTGGGCATCGTTTTTTGCGTTACATTCGCTGTTGGCGTGGCGCTCTCAACGACTGAGGATGATGAGCTGAGTGTGGCCGAAGAGGCCGAAGTCGATGCCTTGGTGCTGCCTTTGCCCAAGCTCTGGACGGGCGATTTTGCCGGCATGCAAAAACGCCATATGGTCCGGGTGCTGGTGCCCTACAGCAAGAGCTTTTACAGCGTCGATCGCGGTCAGCAAGCCGGCATCAGCTACGACCTCAGCGTAGCGCTGGCGGCCTGGTTGAATAAAAATCATGCTGATCCCAAAGCTGCCGTACGCTGGCAGGTGATGCTGATTCCGGTAGCGCGAGATGAACTGATCAGCCAACTGCTCAAGGGCCAGGGCGACATTGCTGCCGGAGGTTTGGTCATCACCGACAAGCGCTCTGCACAAGTCGCCTTCACCGCGCCGTTTACAGTTAGCGTTGGCGAGCTCTGGGTCAGTGCGCCAGGCACTGAACCGGTAACCGAAGTGGCGCAACTGGCGGGGCGTCAGGTGATGGTGCGCCGCTCCAGCAGTTATTTCGAGCACCTTACCGAACTCAATAAAACCTTTCAGGCGCAAGGGCTCAAGCCGATTGATATTCAGTTGGTCGATGAGAATCTGGAAACCGAAGACCTGCTGGAAATGGTCAACGTCGGGGTTATTCCGGCGACGGTAGCCGACCACTATATCGCCGAGGCATGGGCTGGGCTGTATCCGGACATGCAGATCAACGAGGCGGTAAAAGTGCATGAGGGTTCTGCGTTTGCCTGGGCGATTCGCCCGGACAATCCGCAGCTTAAAAAGCAATTAGACAAGTTTGTAGAGGCGCACAAAGTCGGCACCTTGTTCGGTAATAGCTTGCGCAAGGATTACCTTGAGCAGACCTCTATCGTGGACCCGACTTCTGCGCGCGAGTTGGCCAAGTTCAAGTCGCTGGTGAAGATATTCAAGAAGCATGCGCAAACCTACGATTTCGATTACCTGATGCTCATGGCACAGGGATACCAGGAATCGCGGTTGGATCAGCAGGCGCGCAGCCCGAACGGGGCAGTCGGGGTCATGCAGATCCTGCCAAGCACGGCGGCAGACCCGCAAGTTGCCATCAAGAATGTCGCCAAGAGTGCGGACAATAACGTGGAGGCGGGCGCTAAGTATTTACGTTTACTGGAACAGAAGTACCTCGATGAGCCCGGTATCTCACCGACCAACAAGGTGCTGATGGCCTTCGCTGCATACAACGCGGGGCCAACCAATTTACGCAAATTCCGCCGGCTCGCGGAAAAGTCCGGGCTTGACCGCGATGTCTGGTTTGGCAACGTCGAACATGGCGCCGCGCGCATTGTCGGCCGCGAAACTGTGGACTACGTCGGCAATATCTATAAGTACTACGTGGCGTACAAATTGGCGCAGCAGCGCCAGCTTTTGCAAGACGCCACGACCAATCCCTGAGCCGGCTTAGGCGGCGTCTTTCTTGCCGGCGTTGAGAATCACCAGCGTCAGCAGGCCCGCGACGATCCCCCAGAATGCTGAGCCTACCGAGAACAGCGTCATCCCCGAAGCCGTCACCAGAAAGGTGATCAGCGCCGCTTCACGTTCTTTGGGCACGCTCATGGCCTGGGTCAGGCCGCCGATGATCGAGGCGAACAGCGCCAGCGCGGCAATCGACAGGATCAATGCTTTCGGCAGAGCTGCAAACAGCGCCGCCATGGTTGCGCCAAAGATGCCGGCAATGCCGTAAAACACTCCGCACCAGACGGCAGCTGTGTAGCGTTTGTTCGGGTCTTCATGGGCTTCCGGGCCCGCGCAAATCGCGGCGCTGATGGCGGCCATGTGAATGCCGTGCGAGCCGAATGGTGCCAGCAGAATCGAGAAAATCCCGGTGGTGTTGAGCAGTGGCGAAGCCGGCACCTGATAACCGTTAGCGCGCAAGACCGCCATGCCAGGCAGGTTCTGCGAAGTCATGGCCACAATGAACAACGGGATGCCGATGCTGATGGTCGCGGCCAGCGAGAAACTCGGCGTAGTCCAGACCGGTGTCGCCAATTCCAGATGAAAATTCTCGAAGTTGAGCAGGCCGAAAATACCCGCAAGCACGCAGCCGACAACCAGCGCCGCCAGCACCGCATAACGTGGCATCAGGCGCTTGCCGAGCAGATAGGCGAGCAACATGCTCACCACCAGAACCGGTTGCTGCTCGGCGGCGACGCAAATTTCGAGGCCGATTTTGAACAGCACACCCGCCAGCAGCGCCGCCGCGATAGAGGCCGGTATGTGGCGCATGAAACGGTCGAAGCTGCCCGTCATGCCGCATATCACGATCAAGCCTGAACAGATGATGTACGCGCCAATTGCCTCGCTATACGGCACGCCCGGCAGGCTGCTGATGAGCAGCGCGGCACCTGGCGTCGACCACGCGATCATCACGGGCGCCCGATAACGCAAAGACAAGCCGATGCAGGTGATGGCCATGCCAATTGACAGTGCCCAGATCCATGAGGAGATCTGACCATTGCTCAAACCGGCGGCCTGGCCTGCCTGAAACATCAGTACCAGGGAGCTGGTGTAGCCGGTGAGCATTGCGATGAAGCCTGCCACTACGGCAGAGGCAGAACTGTCAGCGAGTGGTCGCAGCGGGGGTTGTGCAGCTTCAGCCATCAAATTGTTCCTTTCACATCAACCAGAATCGGGTAGAGCGATGCCACCAGCAGCAACGCCATACCGATATTGAAAACCCGCAAAATCCGCGGGTTGCTCAGCCACTTGCGCAACATGCTGCCGGCAACGGTCCAGATGGCCACGCTTGGGCAGTTTACCAGCGCAAACAGGCCGGCAATCAGCAGCACATTGAACAGAAAGTTCTCATGCGGGGTGTAAGTGGTAATCGCGCCAATGGCCATGACCCAGGCCTTGGGATTTACCCATTGAAACGCCGCCGCCTGCAAGAAGGTAAAGGGTTTTGCATTGGCGGTGACATCACTGCTCGGAGCGCCTGAGCCTGAGATTTTCCAGGCCAGATACAAAAGATAGGCGGCGCCGAGATAACGCAGCACTTCATACAGGGGCGGGAATTGAGTGAACAGTTCGCCAAGCCCAAGGCCGACGGCGATCACCAGCACCATAAAACCGAGGCTAATCCCCAGCATGTGCGGCACGCTGCGACGCAGGCCGAAGTTCACGCCCGAGGTCAGCAGCATCATGTTGTTGGGGCCGGGCGTTACAGAAGTAACGAAGGCGAACGCGATAAAGGCGACGAGTAATTCAGCGGTCATGATGATGGCCTCGGGAGACGAATACAGAGCCTAAGCGCTGTTTGAGCCTTCGTCGCCGTACAGCCATGGAGTAAATCGACCGATACAGTTTCAGCTTTATTGCTGTAACCCTAAAGCTGTTCTAGCGGCTTTTACCCAGTGCCAGATTCACTTGTATCCAGCTTTGCGCGGCGGCTTCACCTGTTTCGCCAAAAGCCTTTTGCAGCAGCCGGGTCTGTTCGCGGCGCAGGGCTTTTTCCAGTTTTGCCCCTTCAGCGGTGAAGTCGAGCAAACGCTTACGCTTGTCGTCGTTGGCGGTGACGCTTTGCACCAGATGCATTTCCAGCAATTGGCGCAGCGGAGTACTCAGTGCCTGCTTGCTGACGCCCAGATAGCCGAGCAATTCTTTAACGCTCAAGCCGGGATGGCGGGCGATGAAAAATAGGATGCGATGATGCACGCGTGAAAGCCCACGACGCGCCAGCATTTCATCGGCTTTGGCGGTGAACGCCTGATAACCAAAGAAAAATGCTTCCATCGCAGCTTGCTGAGCGGTCGGATTTTTAAGGTCAAGCATATTGACGTATCTACTCAAGTCAGCGTAGTTTCAGTCAAGCAGTTTGACCTATTTCCCCCGACTCGTGCTACTGGTGATATGAATGGCTTTCTCTGAACGTGTTGCTCGCCTCAAAAGCTCCCTGATCCGCGAAATTCTGGCGGCAGCGCAGCGCCCGGAAGTCATGTCATTTGCTGGCGGCTTGCCGGCAGAACCCATGTTGCCGAAAGTCGAGTGGGCCGACATGCCCACCAGCATGGGCCAGTACGGCATGAGCGAAGGCGAGCCGGCACTGCGTGAAGTGATCGCCGCCGAGGCGCGTGCGCTGGGCGTTCCGTGCGATGCCAGCCAGGTTTTGATCGTCAGCGGCTCACAGCAGACCCTTGATCTGGCCAGCAAACTGTTCATTGATCCGGGCACCGAAGTGTTGGTTGAAGCGCCGACCTATCTGGCCGCGTTGCAGGCATTCCAGTTGTTTGGCGCAGATTGCATTGCCGTGCCGCAAGAGTCGGATGGCCCGATGCTCGACGCCTTGCGCCAGCGTCTTGAAGCGCACAAGCCGGCTTTCGCCTACCTGATTCCCACTTTCCAGAACCCATCCGCGGTGCGTTACAGCGAAGCCAAGCGTGACGCTGTGGCGGCGTTGCTCGATGAGTTCGGCGTGACTTTGATTGAAGATGAGCCGTACCGTGATCTGGTATTTGATGCGGGCAGCGCAACACCGATCGTCAGCCGCCTGAAAAAAGCCAGCTGGATCTACACCGGCACTGTGTCGAAAACCTTGTTGCCCGGTCTGCGTGTGGGTTACCTGATTGCCACACCGGACCTGTATCCCTACCTGCTGCGCCTGAAACAGTCGGCAGACCTGCACACTAACCGTGTAGGTCAGTGGCAGGCGCTGCAGTGGCTGGGCAGCCAGCAGCATCGCGATCATCTGGCGCAATTACGCGACTTCTATCGTCAGCGTCGTGATGCGATGCAGGCGTGCCTGGAAGAGCATTTCGCTGATCTGGCCGACTGGCAAGTGCCTCAAGGCGGGTTGTTCTTCTGGCTGACACTCAAGCAGCCACTTGATACCCGTACATTGCTGGCACCGGCGTTGGCGCAGAATGTTGCGTTCATGCCGGGCGAACCGTTCTTTATTGATCCCGAGCAGAATCCGGGTCATCTACGCTTGAACTTCAGTCACGTGGCGCCAGAGCGCCTGGGTGAA
>MDTG01255588.1_pt1 | contig 20940 bp, 17 predicted proteins | sample 811421 | NCBI WGS metagenome assembly MDTG01 (sample SAMN05326645, study PRJNA326480) | marine metagenome | isolation source: seawater | place: Pacific Ocean: South East | collected 2011
GATTCTTATCAAAGGTATGAAATTGACAGTAAAATTCAAATAACAAATTACGCAAATCAAAAAATTACTGAAAGATTAAAAGAATTAGTTACACAAATGGATTTAGCTCAAAAAAAGCTATCCAATTATAAAAGAGAAAATAACTTAGTTGATACAGGAAATGTTAAAGAACTAAAAATAAAAGAAATCCAATCAATATCTTCAAGAATAGTGGATGCCAAAAAAAATTATCAAGAACAACAAAACGATTTATTGTCTATTAAAGTTGCCGATGGTGATGTGGATGCATTATTGGCAATAAAAGATTTAAGATCAAGGGATGAAATATCAAATATAAAAGCAAGCTTAACTGCCAACGAAAGCAATATTCAATCCTTATCTTTAATATATACTGATAAACATCCAAAAATAATTCAAGCAAATGATTTAAATGATAATTTGAAGGTGCAGTTAAAGGACATATTAGATGAAAATATTCAACAAAAAGCTTTTGAATTAAGTAATTTAGATAATTTCATAAAATTATCTGATGAGGAACTTCAAAAAGCGACTGATGAACTTAGAATTATTGAAGAAAAAGAGGCTGGTATGCTAAAATTTTCAAGAGAAGTTGAAAGTAGTAGAAAATTATATGAATCATTTTTGCAAAGAGTTAAAGAAACTAATGAAGCGCAAAACTTACAAGTATCAAAACTAAAAGTAATTGAGACACCAAATTTACCTTCAAGTCACTTCTCACCACAACCAACAAAAAATTTTATTTTTGCATTTTTAATTTCCTTTTTTGCTGTTTACGGATTGTTGTATTTTAGAGAAATGAATTCCTCTGTAATTAAAAGTCCAGAAGCTATAGACTCATTAAATATTCCACAAATTGGAATACTGCCAAGAGTAGATAAATTAAAAAGAGGATATCATATATTACAGATGTTTGTTGAGGATAGTGCATCAAGTTTTGCAGAGGCAATTAGATCTTCAAGAGCAATTGTAGAATCTAAATTTTCAAAAAATAGAAGTTATATTGTTACATCATCAAACCCTTCTGAAGGCAAAACTACATTTGCTTTTAACCTTGCGCTTTCTTTAGAAAAATCAAACAAAGTATTATTTATTGAAGCGGATATAAGGAGGCCATCTGTATTAAATGGATTTTATCAGTTTGATAGAGAAATCTTAGGTTTAGGTGAAATAATTGCTGGGAGTTCACAATTAAATGAGGCAATTTTCAAAGTTCCAGGCACTGATTTAGACATTATTACGTCTGGTGCAAAAAGATTTGATATGTCTGATATCGTAAACAAAGAGCAAATTAAAAAATTTTTAGATGTTTTAAAAATGGAATATGATTACGTAATTGTAGATTCTCCTCCTGTTCAACCAGTTTCTGATACATTAATTTTAACTCAAGCATCTGATTATAATTTATTTGTTATAAGATCAGAAGAAACAAGAACAGCTTCATTTATGTCATCAATTAAAAAAATTCAAAATGTTGGTGCTAAAATTAATGGAATAGTTATTAACGATCTAGATACATCTAAAGACAGTTATTATAGTTATTATTACAGTTATTCACCTGAATATTACACTAAAAGTCAATAATGTTTCGTCTTGAAAAAGTTTTTCAAAATGATGATTCTGGATATATTTTATTTTCCAACTTTATAAAATCAGGAATACTTTTAACAACTTCTTATATATACGTAATATTAAGCAATAATTCTATTTATGAATTGAGTGATTATCAAATATTTACAAATTCAAATTATTTTTTATATTCAATTATATTATCAGTAAATTATTTTATATTATCATTTTTTTTAAAAAATCAAAAAATATATAGAAGAAATTTTATCTCATTTATAAAAGAAGATTTATTAAATATTTTTTTTTCAATTATTTTAAGTTTCTCAATAATTTTTGTATTAAAAATTAATTTTTTATTAGAATTTAAATTTATATATGTCTTATCAAGTCATTTGATAATTTTATTTTTAGCAAAGTTATATTTTAATTATCTATACCAAAAATTAATTGATAAAAATATAATACAAAAAAATGTAATGCTTGTAGGTACTTATGAAGAAATAAAAAAAATACTATCTGAGAAATTTGATAAAATTTTGATATTTAAATGCTGCATTATTACAGATATCAAAAAAATAAATATCAAGTTAATAAAAAGCGAAATTAAATTTCCTATTTTTAATCAGGAAGAAGATATAAGATCTATTCTAGAATATCATTCATTAGGCCAAATCTGGATTATAAATGGAGATAAAAAAAAAAATTTAAATATTTTTTCAAAAATTTTTAAATATTCAGTAGATACATTAAATATAAAATTAGAAAATGTTCCTAATCTAAAGAGTAAAAAACTTTTAGCAGACAAATACGATTATGAATTTTATGAATGGTCAAGATTTTATGGAGTTAATTTATTTTTAAAAATTTTGATCGATAAGTTTTTTTCTGTAATTTTTATATTATTAGCTTCACCACTTTTATTATTTTCTGCATTAGCAATATATTTTGAAGATGGTTTACCGATTCTTTTTACTCAAAACAGAACCGGCTGGGATGGAAGAAGATTTAAAATCTATAAACTTAGATCTTTAAAAAAGACACAATTTGATAAAACAATGCAGGTAACGCAAGATGATAAAAGACTTTTAAAAATTGGAAGATTAATAAGGAGATATAGTATTGATGAGCTTCCACAATTTTACAATGTATTAAAAGGAGATATGTCAATAGTTGGTCCAAGACCACATATGGTTGAGCATGATATTCATTATTCTTCTTTGTTTAACAACTTCTTAAAAAGGCATAAATGTAATCCAGGACTTACAGGTTGGGCGCAAGTTAATGGATTAAGAGGGGCAACACCAAAACCAGAAATTATGGAAAAAAGAATGGATTACGATCTATGGTATTTAAATAATTGGACAATATGGCTTGATATTTACATAATTTTTAAAACATTCTTTGCTTTAATCAAATACAAGGGCGATTAGTTTAACTTGATTTAAAAAAATTGATTTTAAAAAAATAATTCAGAGTTATATAAATTATCAATTTTTTCACCCATAGATTTAATGGACCATTTAGATATATCTGTTTCTTTTGCGCCATAAGTTAGTTTATTAAGATAATCTTCATTAGATAATAAATGAACAATTTTGTTATATAAATCGTTGTTATCATTTACATTAAATAAGCAGCCATTAACATTATTTTTTAATACTTCGTCAACCCCATAAATATTTGAGCTAATTACCGGTTTACCCGAGGCAAAATATTGAAGCATAGCTTTGGATAAACCTTCTCTTTCGGAGTTCATAATACAAATATCACTTAATGCTATTATTTTTTCAGGATCATTAACAAAACCAGTAAAAATTATATTTTTTTCTAATTTTAATTTTTTTGTGAGCATTTTACATTTATCCAAAAGCTCTCCGTTTCCAACTAAGATTAAATATGTATTGGGAAATTTTTGTAAAACTTTTTTATAAACAATTATAAGATCCTCATACCTTTTTAATTTTTCAAATCTACCTATTCTTACAATTATTTTTTGTAGTTTTAATGAGGAGCCAATGTTTAAGTTTTTAATCAAATCACTTTTTTTTGAGTTTTTAAATTTATTTACATCAAAACCAGAAAAGATTACTTGGTGATCATGTGCTTTGCCTATTCCATATTTCAAATATATTTTTTTTGTTCCCTCACTTACATTTATTATTTTATGTGTAAATAATGATGCAAACCTTTCCATAAAAAGATAAAAAAATTTAGTAATGAAATTAGAGTTTACAAAGGGTAGACTGTGAACTGTGTGTACTATTAATTTGGTATTATTTAATTTTGCGGCAAGTCTACCTAAAATCCCAGCCTTACTACTATGTGTATGAACTACATCTGGGGATATTTTTTTTATTATTTTAATTAATTCAACTAATGCTAAAAAATCATTTATAGGATGTATTTTATTTATTAAATTTTTAACAAATATGATATCTATATTAGAGTTAAGTTTAGATAGTATTTCTTTATCTCGAGCCTTACCACTGATTAATATAACTTTGTCTCCTTTTTCAAATGAGTAATTGCATGTTAGTACAGTGTTTTCATCTGCACCACCATTCATCAATCTTGTAATTACATGTACAATTATTTTTTTTTTCATAATTTAAAACTTTCATTAATTAGTAGCTCTAAAGATTGATGATATGGTTTAATTTTTTTATTTAAATATTTTTTTGCTAAATTAAAATTAATAATAGATGGACCATTTTTATTTATAAAATTAATTTTTATTTTATATTTATTCTTTTTATTTAAAATAATCCTTCTATTCGGATATAAATAATATTTTTGCTCTCCAACATTTGTAGTGATCACAAAACATCCTGATAAAATTGCTTCTACTACAGACATCCCAAAACCTTCAAAATGACTTAAACAGACATACATTTTTGATTGAGTGAGAAATTTAAGCACCTTTTGATTTGTAAGATTTGTTTTTATTGTAATATCACATTTAGATATAATTTTTCTTTTAATTTTTTTGAGATTAATTGTTTTATCAACTTTATCAGTAATTATAAGTGCCTTAGGTTTATTTGGAAATGAATTTGCAATATCAAAAAAAAATTTTTCTATTTCTAAAATACCTTTTCTTTTTTCATTTCTTGCTATCACTATAAAATCATATTTTCGCTTAGACCAGTTTTGAATTTTAAATTTAGAAGCTTTACTATATGGAAAATAAAAATTAATTATTTGGCTATTGGTAAATTTTTTTTCATTATGTGCTTTAGCAGAACTAAAACTATCAAATATTCTTTTATTAGAAAGATGAGTTAATTTTGTGGAGATTATAAAATTAATAAAATCATGATATTTTGTAGTATGTAAAAAAGATATCCAAATTAAATTTTTTAAACAAATTTTTAAAATAAACGCTATTATATGTGACATCCATAAAGAGGATATAATTATTACTTTTTCAGTTTTTTTTATTTCTTTAAAAAGTGTTATTAAAGTTTTAAATGACTTAGTAATTCTTAAAATAAAATTATCTTTTAGATTAAATATGTATTTAACATTATAATTTGAATTTTTTTTTAGAACTTTTGAACCAAGTTTTGCACCAATTTCGATTCCACCACGACCATCAGAATGAATTAAGTGAATAACTTTTATATAATTTGTTTTCTTCATACAGGTTAAGCATTAATATAACAAAATTAAGTATAAATAGCTTAAAAGAAATTAAATTTATATTTTTTTTATGAAATTATTGATGCACATTGGAACACACAAAACCGCAACTAGTAGTTTACAATTATTTCTTTTAAGAAATAGAAAAATTTTAGAAAAGGCAGGGGTATATTATCCTTTGCCACCTGAAGGAAAAAAAAATTTTAATAATGTAGCTGAGCACTTAGCAAAAGGTGACTTGAAAAAAATAGTAAAAATATTTAAAAAAATTTGTAAAGCAGCTAATCAAAAAAAAATAGATAAAATTATTATTAGTGCAGAATCATTTTATGCAATGACAAAATTTTATGGAAACAATCTTAAAACTAAATCTGCTTCTTATTTTGAAAATGAAGAAAAAAATATTTCTAATCTTTTTGAAGCTTGTAAAGTATTTGATAAAGTAGAAGTAGTTTGTTACTTCAGATCACAAGATGAATTTGCATCATCAATTTACAATCAAGAAGTAAAAAGTGATTTTGGAATAAGTAATAATTTTATTGAATTTTTAAATTTAAATCCAGAATTATTTGATTATATCTCTCATATTAAAATTTTTGAAAAATATTTTAGCCATGAAAATATAAAATGCGTTAATTTTGAGGAGAAAAAAAATATTTTTATAAAAGATTTTTGTGAAAACTTTGTATCCAATAATTTTTATGATCTTTGCAATAATGACGATTATAAAATAAATCAACGTTTAAACCGAGATTGTCTAGAATATAAAAAAGTTTTTAATAGACTGTCTCAAGACAAAGCATTACATTTTTTTGTTGCAAACGCCTTAAAAGATTTGTCACTGATGAAACCCGATGAAAAAAAAAATCACATATATGCTCCATTAAAAAATCGATTATCATTCTTTTCTAAATATGAAAAAGGTAATAATGATTTATGTGCCAAGTATTCAATTGACCATATGCCAATAATAATTAATAAAATGTGTCATGTTGATGGAACAATTAAAGTTAAAAAATTTGTACCACCTATAACTAAATTTTTAAAATCACGGCTTAAAAAACCTAACAAATTTACTAATTTCTTTATACGTAAACAAATTTACTATTTAATTAAAGTTTTTCCAAATTTTAATTATTTCTTTAAAAAATTAAGAATTTTAAAAAAGTATTTTAAACATTTTATGAAAATAGATTAAGTTAATTATTTATTTTAAGATTTTTATAATTTTAAATTTCTTTGATTTAAAGAAAATAAAACAGAAAGAATTTTAAATATGTAGCCAAAAATTTTATTTTTATTTTCAAACCAGTACCAAGCATAAAAATTGAAAAGTGAGCTTGTGTATAAATTGTTTTTATCAAGATATTTTTTATATTTTTTAATAAGTTTTAGTCTAGATAATAAATCTTTTTTAATTTTTTTATCTATATCGTGAGATATATATTGAGTCATTAAGGTTTCGTTAACACTTATAAAATGATAATCATCAAATGCACTTCGTATCCAGAGATCAATTTCTGCACCTCTATTAAAACTTTCATCAAAACCATTAAGTTTTTTTAAATTTGTAGTTTTTGTAAACATAGTACCTGATCCAAAAGATCCCCAACATAAATTATTGTTTTTCAGTTTGATCTTAAGAAGATATTTGGCAACTATTTTTCCATATGGTTCTGGTGATTTTCTGCCTATCCCATATCTTATAGTTTTATTCTTGTTAACTATATTTGAAATTATATTACGATTTGAATATACAAAGATTTTATCAAGTGATTTTTTTGATTTGTATTCTATAAATTTTTTGTATTGTTTAGTTATTCTATCGTATCTACTTTTATCATCCCCATCAAAAAAAGCCAAAAACTTACCTTTAGATATTTTTATAATTAAATTTTCATTATAGGCAAGTCCGCGATTTTTGTTATTAAAAATTATTTTTATTTTTGGAAACTTAGCTTTGTATTTTAATAATATTTTTTTTGAATTATCAGTGGAACAATCGTCTATTAATATAATTTCTTTATTTTTCCAGTTTTGTTTTAAAGCACTATCCAAAGCTCTTTCAATAGTTTTTTCACAATTAAAACAAGTAATGCCTATTGTTATAAGAGGAGTTTTTTTCATACTTTGAAAAGATAAGACAAAATATTATACATAGTACTTATAAAATGTTAAAGCAAATTTAAATGAACAAAGATAATTCTATAAAAGATATTTTAAAAAGAATTTATTCCCATCTAGAAATACAAAGAAAACAAGAGTTAGTTAAATTGTTTTTATTGTCAATTTTATCCTCTTTATCTGAAACTATTTCTATAGCTATACTGATACCTTTTATAAGTATTTTCATTAATCCAGATACATACTTAGCTAATGATTATGTTAAATTTTTTTTGGATTTATTGAGTATTAAAAATACTAATAATTTATTAGGTCTTATTTCTATAATTTTTATCTTAGTTGTTATAATTAGTGCTTTTCTTAAAATAAAGTTTGTAAAATTAACAAACAAGCTATCTCAAAATATAAGTAGTGATTTCAGAGTAAAATTATTTGATTTTTTTATAAATCAAAATTTTAGTTATGTTGCAGAAAATGGTTCAAATAAAATAATGACAACTATTCTTGCAAAATCTAAATATAATTCTCTTTTAGTTTTAGCTTGTGTAAATATCTTAAATTCAATTTTATTGTCATCAGCAATTTTAGGAATGCTAATTTATGTAGAACCTCGAAGTAGTAGTCTAATGATTTTATCAACACTAATATTTTTTTATTTATTTTACAAAATAAAATCTGTTGCGGCCTATAAGATGGGTGAGAAGGCAAATGTTAAATTATCTTTTATGATGGATATTTTTACTAATGTTGTTGGCTATTTACCAGAAATCATTTTATATAATATAAGAAAATTTTACTTTAAAATTTTCAAAGACACATCAGTTAAAATCGCAGATTTACAAGCAGGAATGAGTTCAATTTCTATGAATGCCAAATATTATTATGAGTCTTTTGTTTTAATATTTGTAGTTTTGTTAATATATATGACAAATTTAAGTGATAGATCGTTAGAAACTAATATTTCATATTTTGCAATTTTGGCATTTGCAGCTCAAAAGTGCTTACCATTAATAAATGGAATTTATAAGTCAGCTATACAATTTAAAAGTTCTATGCCACTTGTTTATGAAACTTTAGATATTTTAGATGATACCAAATTCAATTTAAAATTAGATAATAAAATAATTGAAACAAATAATGATATTCAATTTAAAAGCAAAATTAAGTTTAAAAATATAAAGTATAAATACAGAAAAGATTTACCAAATATACTAAATAATATTAATTTTGAGATAAACAAAGGAGATAAAGTTTTGATAAAAGGAAGAACAGGTTCTGGTAAAAGCACTTTAATTAATATAATATTAGGTTTAATCAATGCAAATGAGGGAAAATTGATTGTAGACGATGTTGTGATTGATGAAACAAATCAAAAAAATTGGCAAAAAAATATTGCTTTTGTGCCACAAAATATTTTTTTAAATAATGCAACAATTTTAGAAAATATAGCTATAGGTGAAAATCTTCGAGAAATAAATTTAGAAAAAATTTATTATAGTACTAAAATAGCACAAATTGATACTTTTATAGATAATCTTCCAGAAAAATATCACGAAAAAACTGGTGAAAGAGGCTTGAAACTTTCAGGTGGACAAAAACAAAGATTAGGAATCGCAAGAGCGTTATATAGAAATTCAAATCTGATTGTTTTAGATGAGCCTACAAATGCTTTAGATGAAGAAACAGAGCAAAAAATTCTCTCTTCTATTAAAAATTTAGAACTTACAGTCATTATGGTGTCACATACCAATAGCTCCCATAAGTTTTTTAATAAAATTATTGATTTAAGTAATTTTAAATGAAACCTTTTTTACAATCGAAAAAATTCAGATTAGCAAATGTAATTTTTATTTATTCATCAATATACAAATAACTAGATGATAATAATAATATGTGAGGATGCAAATAATAGTACAGGCTGGGGAACATATTCTAATCAGTATGCAAAAGTTGTAAATTCGTTTGAAGATACAATTATTATTTGCCATAAAAAAAATAAAAAATTAAATATCAAACAATTTGATTTACTTAGTCCTAGTAAAGAATATTCCTCTAAACCATTTAAAATTTTTACTGATGCTTTAAAAATTAATAAAATAATTAATAAAATTAATCAAAAAATAACTTTACATTTTATAGTTGAAACTTACGCTCTTCTTATACCATTTTTAAAAAAGTCCTTAATTAAAATTTTTTTAACTTTTCATGGGAGTTTTTTTTTTCACTTAACAATAAGAGAAAAATTTATTCTGAGATTTTTGTTTAAAAAAGCTATTAAATTCTCGAATAAAATTATTTATGTTAGCGATTATACAAAAAATAAAATTAACCCAAAATTACAAAAAATTAGTAAAAAAGAAACTATTGTAATTCCAAATGGTATAAATTTTACCAAAAGAAAAATTTTAAAAAAAAGAAATAAAACTTTAAATATTTTATGCTTAAGTGCTTTTAAGAAAAGAAAAGGACAATTTAATTTAATTCAATCAATAAAACTTTTAGAAAAAAAATTTAAAAAATTTAAGGTAACACTCGCAGGATATGTTTATGAAAAGACATATCTTAAAAAAATTAAATCTGAAATATCAAGTTTAAAATTTAAAAATAAATTTAAGATTAAAGGTTTTGTTAATGAAAAAGAAAAACATAAATTATTTAGAAACAGTGATTTATTTGTTTTGTTAAGCGAAGATTATAATAATAATTTTGAAGGATTTGGTCTAGTTTATCTAGAAGCTTTAACTTACGGTTTACCAGTTATAGTTTCTAATCAATGTGGTTTTTCAGAAGCTATTTTCAAAAATCATACAGGTATAGTTGTTAATCCAAAAGATTATAGGACAATTTCAAATTTTATTTTTTCGATAAGTAAAAAAAATTTAACTAAAATATCTAAGCAATGTGTAGAGGTGGCAATTCAAAATGATTGGAAAAAAAAAATAAATAAAATTAAAAATTTATATAATTAGACTTTTTTTATATCTTTCTTAAATATATTTTGAAATTAAACTTTTGACTCCCATTTTAAATAAATGTTTATGAAATGCATTATACGTTGATTTTACAATGTATCTTTCACCAGACAATAATGTCATAGACCTATCTTGTATTTTCTGGTTCAAAGGTTTCATATTAATTTTGTTATCTGAGTATAGAAAGCCTTTGTAACCATATTTTATTAGCAATTGAATAGTTTCATCATTCAAATCTCCAGCTTGACCAAATGGTATTGAAAAAATCCTAGAATAATTAATATTTAATTTTTTCATGTATTGGTGGTTTTCTCTAATTTCAAATTCTTGTTCTTCTTTAGTTAATGATGACAATACATAATGATTATAAGTATGATTTCCATAAAATAATAATGGATGTTTTTTTATATTTTTTTTGTCAGATATTCCAAATTTTATTTCATCAATTGATTTATTATTTTTTTTTAAGTAATAATCTAACATCTGGTCTAACTTCTTACTATTACATTGACCATTTTTCGTTTGATAATAAAAGTTATTAATTGTTATTTTTTTTTCATCAAAATATTTTGGATTTATATTCAAAAAATCTTTTATTAAATTGTTATTAATTAAATATCTTATTTTATCTCTCCACAAAGGTTTTTGGTCCAAAGTAACAGCATTTACATAAATAGTACTTGGCACCTTTAAATTCTCTAGAATTGGTAGAGCTTCAGTAAAAACTGAATTATAAGCATCATCAAAGGTTATTGCTAATTTACCCACCTTGCCAGATTGATTATCAAATAAATCCTCAAGGCTAACAATATCAAAATATTTTTTTAACCATTTGATTTGTTTATAAAGAGTTTCAGGATCTACATTATGAAGATTTTTTTTAATATTATTTGGAATTTCTTTATATGTTGCGTGATAAAGTAAAATATGTGATGAAAAGAAAGGCTGAAATCTATTAAATATTTGAAACATCAATTTTTTTTCCGTTATCCACAAGATTGATTTTAGGCAATGATTGACTATGAATATTTTTTACTGATCTTAATATAATTTCTTTTTTTTTTGAAAAATATTTATAAGCTACGTAATTATTCCAATCACTATTGTAAAAAAGCGATCCTTTTGTCCATTGTTTTGAAGATTTGAAAGAATTTTTTTTAATGTTTTTTATAGTTTTATTTACCATTGTTGTGCCGAGTTTTATACATTTACAATTTATAGTACCATAGTTGTCATATTTGTTTATTATGGGTTGATTGGTATAAATTATTTTACCAGCGTCTATTTTTAATGACATTTCATGCACTGTAACTCCAAACATGTTAGGACATCCTTTAACTATAGGCCACATATTTGTCATACCACCTCTATAATATGGAGATAATCCTGTATGCAAATTTATAACAAATTGAGCAGAATTAATGATTTCTTTACCAATTAAACATGTTCCCATTACAATAATAATATTTGGTTTATTTTTCTTTATGAGTGAAACATAATATGGATCATTAATACTCTGATGTTTTGATTTTACCCTTGTTATCAAAAGATGCTTATAATTTTTAAAAAATTTCCTTTTAGAACTTTTGAAATACTTTTGTTCTGCTTTATTTTTTTCTTGGTTAAAAGCCTCACCATACTTTTTAAAATAAAAATTTAAAAATTTATTTTTTAGATAGGTAAGAATTTTTTTTTTTTTTAATTAATTTATAAATTTTTCTAATAAAAGATGAATCTTTTTTATTATATTTCCCACCTATAATAACACCTATTACACTTTTATTATTTTCAATAATTTTATTACAGAAATAAAAATGTCGATTATTTTCATGTGTTAAAATAATTATTTTCATATTATTTTAATCAATCTTTATAAATTAATTTTACAACATTATAATAAGATAAGTACCAATCAACATTTTTTTTTGGTAATAAATTAAGTTATACAAAAATTTATAAATAAAATAATTTTAAATTTTGATGAATAATTTATTACAGGATAATAAAAAAAACTCTTTAGGATTTGCTTTGCTTATTCTAAGTTTATTTATTCCTCTAAGGTTTGAAACCTCATTTTTAATAATTAGACCATTCGATCTATTTACTGCGATTTTTTTTCTATTTTTATATTCTAAAAAAAAATACAATATAAACAAAAATAATGATGGTTTTTTCTATTTATTTCCTTTTTTAATTTTTCACACCTTTTCCTCTTTATTTGTTGGAGTTCCAAATTTTTTTCGAGAAGGAATACAAACTATTTTAATTATTTTTTTTTCATATGTTGCATCAAATATTAAGGTAAAGATAGATTATAAAAAGATAATTTATTATCTTTTGATAGGTTCATCTATATTAATATTATATGTGATACTTTGGCATGTTAATAATAACATGTTCTTTAATTGGAAAAAATTACCTGATTCTAGAATATTGTATACAATTTTTCCTGTCCTTTTATTTTCATATTTAAATATAATTAAAAATACTGAAGAGTATAAGTTTAAGATATTTTTTATATTTTTTATTCTTTTTTTTATTCTTTTACTTTCAGGCGAACGAAAAGCTATAGTAGTGTTTTTATTTTTATTTATTATGCACTATTCCAATGGTTTTTCATTTAAAATCGTTATTGGATTAATTGCTTGTTATTTTTTTTTAATTTTTATCGCCAATAACATCGACAATTATTACATATCTAAAGTTCTAAATAGTATACTAAATGTAACACAAACTGATGATGTAGAATATGTTCTTAGTGGGGGAATTCCATCTGATAACGTATCTTATAGTAATATTATAAGATTTTTTATTTTTGATGTTTCAAAAAACCTTTTTATTGAAAACCCACTTATAGGTGTTGGCACTAATAATTTTATTATAATTTTAAAAAAAGAATATTCATATCTTCCATCTTTTTTAACTATTAGTGGTATTCATAATGAATTTTTAAGAGTACTAATAGAAAATGGATTGATTGGTTTATTTTTATATTTAATGATTTGGTATAAAAGCTGGATTAGAACAAAGAATATATTAACTAACGCCATTAAAAGTAGTTTAATTGAAAGAAGACAGTATATTTTTATATTATACTCTATATATTTGACAATGGCTGTTTATGTTGGAACAGAAGCCTCTTCAACAAGATCATTTATAATTTTAGTTGCAATATCTCTTTTGCCAGATTTTCTTAGAAATCATTTTCAAAAGAAAATTTCAAAATGAAAATATCAGTTGTTGTTACATGTTTTAATGAAGAAAGATATATTGAAGAATGTATAAAAAGTATTACTAAACAATCAATATACCACAGTATTGATGAAATATTTGTTGTTGATGATGGGTCCACAGATAATTCCTTTAAAATTTTAGAAAGACTTAATACAGAAATTGAAAAGTTAAATGTTATTAAAACAAAGGGAGTGGGTGTATCTAAAGCAAGAAATATTGGTATTAAATCTACTAAAAACGAATTTATAGCTTTACTAGATGCCGATGATTTTTGGCATAAAGATAAATTAAAAAATCAAATTGGAGCTTTTAATTATGATAAATCAATTGGGTTAGTTTATGGAGATTACTGGGATTTTTCAAAAGAGGATGCATCTGATTCCAAATTAGTTAAAGTGAAAGCTTTTAATTTGAAGTTCAAAAATCACTTAAAAGAATACTTTTTATATGATGCACCAATTATACCATCAGCAACAATTTATCGAAGAAAAGCATTATTTTCTTCTGGGCTTTATAATGAAAACTTAAAATTTTATGAAGATTGTGAATTAAATTTAAGAATTTCAGAAAATTGGAATTTTTTTTATGTAAGCGGCGGTCTTATTTATAAAAGAAAAAAAGAAAATCAAATAACAGCTAGACTTGATAAACTTATAAACAATGTTTTCATAATAAGTGATATTTCAGCAAAACGAAATCCATTTTTAAAAAAATACATTAAAAATCGTAATTCAAGGTATTTATACAAATCAGCACTAGACTGTTACTTTAGACATAAGGAAAAAAAAAAAACTTTAGAACATTCAATAAACGCAATAAAAACAAACCCTCTAAATTTTAAAGCTTGTTTGCTCATAATTATGATAATGCTTCCTTACAATGCTAATTTAACAATTTATAATTTTTTAAAAAAATTATTTTATAAATTTAGAAGTAAATGAATCAAAATAAAATAAAGAAAAAAAAAATATCAATTGCTTTTGTGTTACCTACATTTTTTCCTGAATCATATGGTGGAGCAGAACAGCAGACATTAAAATTAGCTAGAGATTTAAAAAAAAAAAATATTCAATCTTTAATTTTAGCACCAAAAATTAAATCAAATACACCATTAATGAATTTAGAAAGTAATATTCCTGTCTATAGATTTAAATTAAAGAATTATCCAAATTTAGGAGGAAAAAATATTCTTTCGTTCATTACTTGGTCAATAAAGTTAATTTATTGGTTTTTAAATAATTCAAAAAAATTTGATATAATACATATTATTCATGGTCGCTTGCATTCAGTTCCCGCAATATTTGCAGGAAAAATTTTGAAAAAACCTGTAATCATAAAAATAGGAAGAGGTGGTGAAAGATATTTTGATATCAATGCAGTCAAAATGAAAAAGATTATAGGCAATTTTTTTTCAAGATACATTTTAAAAAATACTAATATATGGATTGCAAATAGCAAAATGATTCAAGACGATATAAAAAATAAAAAAATTAATCATGATTTAATTCACAAAATTTACAATGGTGTTGAAATTGATAAAATTAGAATTAATAAATTTAATAAAAATAAAACTTTTTTAGTTATTGGTCGTTTAGATGAGGAAAAAAATTGTGAACAAATTATAAAAGTTTTTTCCAAGGTGCCCGAAGACCTTAATGCTAAATTAATTTTTTTGGGTGATGGATCTTTAAAAAATTATCTTGTAAAAATTACTAATAATTTAAATCAATCACATCGAATTTTTTTTAATGGTTCTGTAAAAAACGTAAGCGAATATATCATTAATAGTGATTATTATATTTCTGCATCCAAATCTGAAGGAATGTCAAATTCTTTACTAGAGGCAATGTCGCTAGGTTTGCCAGCTATAGTATCGCAAGTTAGTGGCATAGAAGAAATTATTAATGATAATAAAAATGGTTTCGTTTATGAAAATAATAATATTAATTCTTTTTATAGCAAAATTATCAATGCTATAAATTGTAAAGAAAATGAATATTTAAAATTATCCCAGTCAGCCTCTGAACATATAATGAAAAATTTTTCAATTGATATTGTTTCTAAGAAACATGTTGATCTTTATAAAAGTTTAATTCAAGTTGGTTAATGTATTTAAATTTTTTTTTAAATTTATTAATATTATTTTTAACACTAATTAATGTATTTAAATGTAGATTGTTAAATATAAAAAAAGCAAATTATTTTATAATAAAAAATAATAAAGATTTAATAGATCCAAGAAGCATTAAGTTTACAAATTTAAATAAAAAAAAATTATCAAATTCAATTAATTTTGTTAGATCGCCATCATATATACTAAGTTTAAAAGCTTTATTTAAACTTAAGAACATAATTATTCTAAGTTCTGTACATGGTTTTATATTTAAGAAAAACAAAAAACTTAAAAAAAAAACTAATTTATCAAATAAAGAGTATATCTCTGCAATAACTAGCATAGTCAAATTTTTGAAAATTAACCAATTTAAAATGATTGATGACTATCGAGTAATGCCATTATTTTTGCCAATTTTAGACAAATTAAATATTACTTCTATTGGATTTATGCATGGTAGAATTTCAAGCAAACTTAAATATCAAAAAAATCTAAAGTTATATAAATTTGATAAATATTATGTTTGGAATAAATATTTTAAAAAGAAAATTTTGGATATTAATAGAAAATATGTGGACAATGAGATTTATATTAAAAATCCACTTAAAAAATATTTATTAAGAAAAATAAATCAAACTCAAGGACTTTTTTTAATCTCTGAGGACAATGTTTCAAATGATACTTATTTAAAAATAATAAATAAATTAAAAAAACAAAAAAAGTTTAAAATTTATTTTAAGTTTAGACCTAATAATATTTTAGATCAAAATTTAATTAAAATATTAAAAAAAAATAATATTCAATACTTTCATAAAGAAAATATCTATAAACTGTTTTTAAAACATAATATCAAGCTACTTTTTGCTTTTAACTCATCTCTTTTAATAGAAAGCAGTTTTTATAATATTATTCCAGTAATGATCTTTAATAAAAATCTTAACATCAAAGAATATTTAGAAGATAATTTAGTTTTTGGTTGTAAAATTAACCAATTAAGCAATATTTTTAATTATTTAGGCAAAATGGATGAAAAATTAAAAATAATTAAGATTAATAATTGGGGAAATTAATAAGATTTAATTTGACTTTTTTATATTGAGGCGAACATCCTGAATTCTTTTTGCACCTTCAATTGTTCCCTCTTAGTTAAATGCCACTCATCATTTGACATCAGCAAAGTAAAAACCTCCACTAACTATCTCAAAATTAGCATGAAACAGAATAACTGGCAAAACAGCAAGAGCACGTAAGTCATCTATTTCTGGTCTATATTTTAAATCATTTTTTTTCTTAAAACTAAGTTTAAAAAATGTCATATCTTGGATTGAAATTTAATAATCTAATTATTTAAACTAATTTGTTAAATTATATTTATTTAAAATTATAGCAAGGGAGATTAATGGATAGAGAGACCTGTTCATCAAAAAATTATTGTTTTTATGAATATCTCTTTTAATTTTATCCCACTTGATACCGTGGCATTCTTTATTTGGTATTATGTCTAGAATAATTTTAATGAGTCTTTTGTCTAAAATCCAATCTCTAGGAGCAGTCCAGCCTTTTTTTGTTTTAAAAACATTATTATCTAATTTGTTTTGATAAATTTTTCTTACTATCATTTTATTATCTTTAGAATAAAAATTTTCTGTATTTAATTTATTTAGTATGTTTACTCTTAGATTATAATCAGCAAAAGGAGCTCTTGCTTCAATCGAATGATGCATGGCTAATTTATCTGACCTATTAAATATTTCATCAGAAAGCCAAAAAAATTGCATATGTAAAAGGTTTGAAATTTCTAAACTGTTATCTTGATTTGAAAAATTAATTTTTTTAAACTTTTCAATATAATTTGCAAATTTTTTGATATGTAAATATTTATATCCATCTGACATAGAGCTAAAATATTTTTTCAAATTAGTGAAACTATTGTATCTTGCGAATTGACTAATGAAAAAAAAATATGATCTTAAAAATTTTGACTTATCATAAAGAATTTTTTTTATAAATGGAAAATATTTAAATATTTTATGATTATTTAAAAAAAGCCAATTATAACCAACAAATATTTCATCTCCACCATCTCCAGATAAAACTGTTCTAAAATTATTTAGCTTAATAAATTTATAAGTAAGAAAATATATTGGATTATTAATGTTACCATTTATATCTTCAATTGTTTCATAGGTTTTAACAAAATTATTTATATAATCTTCTTTAGAAATAAAATTTTCATAAAAAACCACCCCTTCATCCTGACATATTTTTTTGGCAATATAAAAATCCTCATTATATTTTTCATCTTTCGTTTCAAAACGTGTTGATAAAGCTTCAATTTCTCTTGTTTGTAGAGCTTCGTGCAAAATAATATTTGAGTCTATACCACCACTTAAATTAACAATTAATTTTTGGTTAGTTTGTAAATGATCTTGGATTGTTTGTTTTATTGAGGCATGTGCATTTTCTTCATTTTTAACTAAATGGTGTTTAAAAAATGATTTTGAAAGTTCAAATTTATTTAAGTCAAACTCAATTTTTTGACCAGGTAAAAACTTATAAATATTTTTATAGATAGTTTTTTCTCCTACAGAAACCATAAATCTTAAATGTAAATTAAAGTCTATATCAACCTTAACATTTTTTTTAAGTGCCTCTAAAATAGAATTTATTTCGCTTGATAAAATATAATTATTTTTGTCAAAAAAATAGTAAAGTGGTTTTTGTCCAGTGTTATCTCTAATAGCGTGTATGATTTTTTTTTCTTTATCATAAATAATTATTGAAAACATGCCATCAATTTCATGGATAAAATTAATCCCAATCTTATTACATAAAATTGAAATTACAGATGTGTCTAAAATTATATCTTTTGGTAAATCAAATTTATTTTTTATATAATTGAGGTTATAAATTTGACCATTAAAACTAATTATATATCTTCCATTATCTGTAATTACAGGTTGGATAGAATTATTAATTTTATCTCTAATGGACAAAAGCGTATGTCCCATTTCTATATGATTATCTTGATAAAATTTTTGAAAATCTGGTCCTCGATGTTTTAATAATTGTAAAAAATCTTTACTTTTTAAGTTAAGATTATTTTTTTTAGTAAATAAATATATGCCACACATTTAAAATTTTAGAAATATCTTTAGTTTAAAAATTTAGTTGAAAAATAATTTTCTTGAACCGATTTTTGAATTTCATCATTAGTTATTATATTATTATCTTTTGCATATAAATATAATTCCTTAAACTGTTTAATAACTTCGTTATTTGGATGTCTTATATACGTATTTGATAGTATATATTCATTGTACTTAAGTCCTAAAAATTTTCTTATATTATGTTTAAGTAAATCTTTTTTCGAATTTTGTCTTTCAAAATCTATTTTTAGTCCCTCCTTCCAAGGTTGTGTTACTCTATTTGTTGTATGTAGCAAAATGGTGTCATTCTCTAATTTATCATGAGAATTATATTTTATATTTAATTCTGAAATTTTTAAATTTTTATCAAAACTTAAATTCATAAGATCATTATAATCAATTTCTAGATTAAATAATTTTTCAATTATTTCATTAAAATGCCAATTTACTTTTGTAGAGTCGATCAACATTACTTCCGTTCTAGGATTATTATTTATAAAAGTACAAGCCAAAGAATTTTCTTTACCCAAATATGCGTTAATATTGTTGAGACTTTTAATCGCAAATACGTCTGGATCAATAATTAAAATTTTTTCTTTAAAATTAACAAATTCTGGCCCAAAAAATCTTAAAAGTGTAAATGATTGGAGATCATCTTTAAAAATTTTAATTTTTCCTTTTCTAAAGTATTTTTTTCCAATTTTTGATTTAAGTAATGAGTTATTTTCAAAGTCTAAAAAAAAAATATTTTTTTGTGAGATACCCTGTTTAATAAATGAGGCAGCTGCAATCTTTGAGGCTAATTTTTGTTTTTTATTTCTTTGAATTAGAATCTTCATAAACATTTATAATAACAAATAAATAACTAATAAAATGATTAAAAATTTGTGACGGACAATAAAATGGGTTTAAATAAAGATTAACAAAAAACTTATCTATGGATTGAAAGCGAGATGAGTCAAAAAGGCGCAAATTTGAATCGATTTATAAAATTATCTTTAAAGAAAATGAACTTCAACAGTATTGACAAAAAATCAATTAAATCATAGGTTGAATTTGTGATCAATATTTACTCAATTCATGAAATTGTTGAAGCTACTAATAATATACTTCAAAGAACAAGTAATAAAAATAAAAAAAATAGAAAAACACAAAAAAAAGAAGCACCCTTACTTTTAACAGATTCAATTGAAGTTCAAGAAATCAATAAAAAAGATTCAAGTAATAAAGTCAAAATATCAAAATCTTTTGTAATTAAAAAGAGTAAAACTAAAATTAAAAGTCAAAAAGAGAAACAATCTATTGATGATATTTACATCAAATTAAATAAGAAAATTAAAAAGAATTCTTTAAAATTAATTTTTGATCAGCAAGGTGAGATAAATAAATTAAACAATACAATAAAAGATTTAAAACAGTTAAATCTAACTATTTTAAGCGAACAAGATAGTCTAAACTTAAAAATAAATGAATTAAAAAATTTAAAAGACACTTTAATTTCAGAAAAGAATTTTTTAAATGAACAGCTTGAAAATATAATTTCTAAACAAAATAACTCCGAAATTCAAATAGATGATCTAAAAAAAAATAAAATAATATTAGAAAATCAAATTAATAAACTTTCTGGTGAAAAAGATAATTTATCAAATGAAAAAGACTATTTAAATGTACAATTGAATGATCTAAAAACCAAACATAGTGCTTCAGAGATTGAGATAGTGAAATTAAAAAAAGAAAAATTAGAATTAGAAAATAAAATTAATGAATATCATATTCAGAATGAGAATAATAAGCAAAAGATCTATGATATTTCAGATATTAAAAATAAAAATAAATTCTTTCAAGAAGAAAATTTAAGAATAGGTAGTGAATTATTAGAGATTAAAAAGAAACATGATATTTTGAAAAAAGAAATTGAAAAATACGAAAATCAAAAAAGTAATTTAATTTCAAAAATCAATTCTGTAAATGAGGCATTATCAGACACCAATATTCTTACTAACGTGTTCGAAAATAAAGTACAAAATAAAGTTGATATAATTGATCATAATAAAATCGAAACAGAAATTTCAAAAAATTTAGATGAAAAAATAAAAAATATTTTTTCTAAGAAAGATTA
>MDTG01228789.1_pt1 | contig 20937 bp, 39 predicted proteins | sample 811421 | NCBI WGS metagenome assembly MDTG01 (sample SAMN05326645, study PRJNA326480) | marine metagenome | isolation source: seawater | place: Pacific Ocean: South East | collected 2011
GCGCTACGGCGTATATGGCGAAAAAATGAGTATATTAGGTAATATATTGGGCAACAGCGATGTTGTCAGTAAAGGAATGGATCTGATTGATTCTTTCCATACAAGTGAAACAGAAGCAATTGAAGCGAAGACAAAAGCAAAAACAGACTTGTTGACAAGCTATTCTCCGTTCAAAATTGCACAAAGATATCTGGCTTTGATCTTTGCGTTCACGTTTGTTGGTTCTTACGTAATGGTTTTAATTCTTTACTTTATGGGTCGTGATATTGATGCAGTACAAGATATCGTGGAAACTTTCAAAATAAATTGGATTTGTTTAACGATTATTGGATTCTATTTTGGCGGGGGAGCATTTGAAGGAATTGTCTCCAAAACAAAAGGCAAATAAATCATTGATTTAAAAGGAAAAAATTGTGGGATGGCTTCAAGACTACAATGGTGCGGAGACATCTTGGATTCATGTTATCTTATTATTTTTAATTTTAGGTGGATTATTTTTTTTGATGTGGTTTTTTGGAATAGATTCCAATCCTGTTGCAGAGGTTCCTGATGAAGATTAGAGATTCAATTATTTTTATGATCACCGCAGGCGTATTGATTTTATTGCTTGTTGTTATTGTTGGTGATTACATAGTTGCTCTTGAGGAAAACAGACCGCCTCATGAATCGGTTATAACATTAATGAAAATGTCAATTACAGGTCTTATCGGTGTCATTGGTGGTTATGTGGGAGCATCGAAATGACTCTTAGAAAAATGTTAAAATTACATGAAGGGGTTCGAAGTCATGTTTATTTGTGTTCCTCAGGATATGAGACAATTGGTGTTGGAAGGAATATTGCGAAAGACGGTGGCATAGGATTGTCTGAAGATGAGATTGAATATTTATTAGACAATGACATTCGGAGGGTTACACGAGAACTATCGACAGAATTTGATTGGTTTGATGATTTAGATGAGGTCAGAAAAAATGCCATGATAGATATTTCGTTTAACTTGGGTGCGACAAAATTAAGAGGATTTAAAAAAGCACTCCAAGCAATGTCGGAGCAAAACTGGCGAGAAGCATCAAAACAATTTGCTGATAGCCGATGGTTTAATCAAGTTGGAATTAGAGCGAAGCGGTTGTGTTCTATGATTCAAACTGGTGAATATACAAATGAGTTTGTCTAAGACTCAATCTTATCGATTAGGTGGGTTGCTTGCAGTAATGGCAAACGATGAAATTGATCTTGATTTGATAAAAGAATCAATTGAGGATGGATTTGTTATTTATACAAATGGCAGATTGAAACTTTCAGAGGACGGTTTAAGTGAAAAAAATCGCTTATGTACTCTTGCAGGACTCAATATTAAATATAAGAGTGAGGCAAAAAGATGTCATACAAATACGAATACACGAATTGCAAAGTAAAAAAAATTGTAGATGGAGACACGATAGACATTGATATCGACTTAGGGTTTGATTGTTGGCTCCATAACCAGAGAATTAGATTGGCAGGTATCGATACCCCAGAAAGCCGAACAAGAAACATCGATGAGAAGGCGCTAGGATTAGCCGCTAAGAGACGTTTGAAAGAGGTATGTAAAGGTACTATAAAACTTGTATCGCACGGCAGAGACAAATATGGGCGTATTTTGGGCACAATATTTACCCCTGAAGGCACTGACATCTGTTTTTTACTGATTGAAGAAGGACATGCGGTAGAATATCACGGCGGGACTAAGAAGATTTGGGCTTAGTATCTGTCCAATGACTCATCCAAAGTTCCTCTTCTGCTTCTCGACATTTTTTGCAATAGAGAAACTGAAAGCCATGCTCATCTTCACCGATGCTTTTTGAGCAGTCGCACTGATCGCAATAAAAATCTTCATCGCCTTGATAAGCAGAAAACTCGTTTACTGGACTATAAATAATCATCAATCAAATCCTTTATCTTTGAAATAGTTAGTCAACGCTAATGATAATCTTTTATTTATTGGCTGATGCCCGTTTTCCATGTTTGATACTGCCGATCTATTTGGAACACCATTAGTAAAGTATCCAAGATATGCGGCAACTTCTGCTTGTGTTACGCCTGCGCTTTCTCTCATTGATCTGAGAGTATTTCCATCGAAATCCATTTTTTATCCTTAGACTTTTGTCAGTTTATTTTTCGAGGATGACCTCTAATTTTTGCAAATGCTCATCTGAAAGTAATTCTTTGACTGCTAAAATTGGTAATTGTAAAAGATCAGCATCATATTCGTCTTGAATACTACCCAGAAAAAAAGTGACATCATCAATCATCAAGATATTCCTGATCATACCACTGCCAAACAATCTCTCTGTTTCTTCTCCAAGTATTGTCAAACAATCTTTCAAGTTTTCTGTCGGCTTCTGCAAAGCCATATTCTGCAACAAATTCAACATAATTGTGTTTAAGCGAACTTAACATGCAATCATCGTGTATTTGCTGTTCATTATAATTTAACATATCAATCCCTCTGGTTAGTATCTTATACATTTTGAGCAAAAAACTCAAATTATCGAAGCCAATCCCATATTGCATCATCGATCAGAATCAAAGCGTTTCCTTGGACGATTCCCGCTTCCGAATCATAGTCCTTTAAAATGCCCGTAGCGGCCAAATTTATTGGCATGGAGTTTCCATCAAGATCGCGTCCATCGTCACTGTAAACTAAAACAGAGCGCTTTGAGAGCCATACTGGTTTTGGGTATCCTTTTATAAAATGAATCACTTCATCAATCCTCAACGGTTCATTTATGTAAATGAGTCTCGTTTGATTCACTAAATTGCAAACTTCAAAATCTGCTTTGTTCATTTGTGATCTCCGTTAGTTTTCCAAGACACCCCTTGGGGTGTTTCGATCAGTAACTATCTGATCTCGTCAGTCGGATTTACTACTTTGAACTCCCAAGCGCCTAGATCAAATACTCTGTCCATAATCTTGTATGCTCTTGCAAGAGTCACTTTTCTATTGTTTTGTAAGTAAGGCTTCCATTCTCTGTTAATAATCTCAGGCACACCATCCTTGATTTTTTCATCGATAATCTTCTGTGTATCTCTGGCTAAGATGTGTACTAACTTGTTATTACCATTCATCATTTTTTCCTTTAGTTGATTAAAATTTATTTCCAATTTCTTGTTACTTGTGCAACCTTTTTTTGAGTCCATTCTGCGCTTCTCTCAAGTCTATCTTTCACCGCTTCCTCGGTTTTAAGGGAAACCATTCTTGATTTGCCACCCTCCCAACCATCAGGACAAACTGTTATCTGCCAAGGTCTTGCCCGACCTTCCCAAAATAAGACGTGTGCGACTCCACCCTTATGTTTTACAATTCTGATCTCACTTTTTTCTCTCATTCGCTTTACCATTGTTATGTCCTTTGTTGTTTTTGTTAAGTTATGTATAGTATTATATACATTTAAAGATCAAAGTCAACAAATTATCATTAAATTTTTAATTTTTTTTAGTTTTTACTTTGATATTTTGAGCGTAATCCAAGTAAGCATCTTTTGTTCCTTTTTTAATCAAAGGGACAAAAACCATATATTCCACAATTTTTGAATTCGAAAATGTTTTCATCATACTCTGAAAGCTGAAGGGTCCATTTCTGTCAAAAGACGAACCTGCACTTGACCCATCCACGCTCACTGACCAACCCCAGAATCGATATTTGAGATTAGTCTCTTTCTCTCCATTGATGAAATCGATAAACTCTGCAACCCATTGTTCCAGTGTATAGTCACTAAGTTTGTAAACGTGTACTGAACCATTATCTAAAGGTGAATCTGTGGGATGAGTCCAATAAAAATAACCATTTCCTTTCACTAACTCCCATCCAGATTCGATCTGCTGAATCATTTCATTTACTTTTTTTAATGTTAATCTCATTTGTTTTATCTACTTTGTTTATTTATGTATAGAATAATATACGTTCAATTAATTAAAGTCAACACATTTGAAGAAAAATTTAATTATTTTTTTTCCATAAAGATGCCGCAAGTTTACGACCATAGTCAGGGCTTCTAAAATAACGCTCAAAAAAACGCTCCTCGTTGCCGTATTTCGTATGTAATTGTGCGTGGTGATAAAAGCACAGGGGTATTGCGTTACGATCGTCTGCTCTCATTCCCATGCCTCGTGAACCTATCCACGGCTTTAATAGATGATGTGCTTGAATAGGTCCTTGACAAGAAATGTCCTTGATACAGCAGTCTAATGAACAAACAAATTCCAGATGCTTTCTGCTTTGTATTCTTTTTTCTTTCATAAAAAAAGCCCCTAACAGTAAACTGAAGGGGCAAGATAACACACTTGGGGGGTATGTGATTCTAAAAAGGAATCTCTTCCTCTACATTTTGCATTTCCACGCCGATATAATCAACCCCCTCTCGGCTTACATTTTTCCATCCACCAAACCTATATTTTTTACCATCTACGTTAATTTTACCAGATAAGTCGGGATAAGTTGGTGTCGATTTTTCTTCAGGCTTATTAATAAAAATTCTACCTGCTGATACGGATACTTCTAAAATATCCTCACCTTGTTGCGTTTTTGCCTTGATCAAAGAAACGTATTTTAACTGACCATCGATTGTAATGGTCCCCTTTCTTAAAATGCTTGCATCTGAATCTGCAAACAAAGCACCTTTTAAATTTTTACTTTCCATGTTGAATCCTCTTTTTTACGACATAAAAATATCCATCGTGATTATTTTCCTGAACAAATCCATCGTACGTAAAACCATCTGTTTCGCATTCAAATAATTTATGAGATTTGATCAATTTTTTTGCCTCTTCATAGCAAGGCTTGTTGTCAAAAAATGTAATCGCTTTTTTTGCTGTATTCATTTCTTTAGACTCCAAATTGCCACCTGCTTTTTTTTCTTATTTTTTTTTACATACTCAACCCTTTTTGTAACTATGTCATATCCATCTTTTCTCATTTCAGAAATACGAGCAGGGGCTTCACAGATTAAAAGTTCATATTGCGCGATTCCACGATTTAAACTTTTACCTGTTTTTAAATAATCAAGAATCTCACGTTTTTGAGTGCCTTCTTTATACACTTTCAATTGTCTTTCAATATTCACATTGATCTCCTTAACTTAAAAAGTCTTTTGGTATTGATTGCTTGGTGAACTGATTGGATTTGGGTGCGGAGGGCTTTCTTTCGATCGCATTTTGTACCTCAAACGCAGATGCAAATTCTGATCCGTGCAATCCTAAATTAGCAAGCGCACGACCGATGCAAGACGTAGAACAATTCTCAACTGCTGAATTTCGATTCACAGGACTTGCTTCTCTGAACTCTTCCGCAAACCCATCCGCGACTTTTTCCCATCGATCGTTTTGATACACAAACACATTTGCTTTCATCACCACCCTTTCTAAATCTGCGGTAACAAGTTTTTGTGTGATTTTGCCTTCTGTACCAAATACCTGTCTAAAAATTTCAAGTCGAGTTGCGACCGTTGTGTACCATTTTCCTTTTATGTTAACTTTGTGGGGTGACTCGTTTGGTAACTCCCCGATCTTTTTTAGACATCTGTCTAATCTTTCCATTGTTTAACTCCCTAAATATGACCAAAGTTTTTTTGCCGCCTGTTTTTCTAATTCGCTCCATCGCCAATCATCAAGGTTCGGAACCATCAAAAAAGCTATTTCTTGAATATCATCAGAAAAGCTAAGAATCTTTTCCATTGATGAAACTGCTTGATTAACTACTTTAAAATGATGATCTAAGTCATTGATTTCTCGACTTACGACTTGAGACGATGTTTTAGTACAATGCACATAATCAACAATCGCAGGCTTTTTTTCTGCATAGGCATAAATACTTAACTGCCGATTGACTGATTCGGGTGTTTCACTAGGTAGCCTCGCCACCGTCTTCATATCGCAAACAACCTCTTCATAAAGAAAATCAATATATCCAATTATTTCTGGATACTTTGGATCGATGTTCAGTGATATTTTTTTCTGTATCTCAATAGGTCGGTATGGACGATCACGATAATACTCGAAAGCAGTCTGAACATATTTCGCTAATGATGATTTTTCTGCTTCTACTTTCTGCAAATCTATTTCTGCATGAGAAACGGATTTACTCCAAAAACTATCATAATCTTCCACTGATGAACGAATTGCATCTTGAAGAGTAAAGTCTTCATTTTGTAATGCTTTACAAATTGCATTGTCGGTTGCGCTTCCTCTCCACATCGCAGGATTTCCAAAAATATCTTTGTACCCAGATACGCGAAGAATCCATTTTGCAGGATTGGCAATATACTCATTTATGGAACTTGCACTCAGATGAGTGACGTTATGTTTTTCAAATGTTTTCATTTTTTCAAGCACCTCTTTTCTGTCATTTGAATCATCATTAAAACCCAACTTGGGTATCTTTGCAACATAAAATGTGATAAAATTTAAAGTATTTCTTGGGAGTTATTTATGAAATTATCCGATTATCTGAAAAAAAATAATCTTACTCAACGCGATTTTTTACTTAAAGCAAAAGAAGATCACGGTGCGACTTTCTCAAGATTTGCACTCGTCAAATGGTGTAATGGGTCAAGAATACCAAGGCCAGAAGATATGCGTTTGATCAACCTTGCGACCGATGGAATCGTAAGACCTGATGATTTTTACTTGACTGAAACATCATAATGACCCAAAATGGGCAAATGGAAAAGCCAAGTTATTATGCAGTATTACCTGCAAATGTCAGATATGACGAGCGTTTAAGACCAAATGCTAAGTTATTGTACGCAGAGATCACGGCGCTTTGTAACAAAGATGGTCGTTGTTGGGCTACCAATAATTATTTTGCAAACCTTTACAAATTACATAAAAAAACAATTAGTGAATTAGTCTCCACGTTGGAAAAGCTTGGATATCTAAAAGTAACAATTGAGTTTGTGGAAGGGACAAAAAACATCAGCAAAAGATATCTTGAGATTATCGAACAACCTATCCATAATAATGTGGATAGGGTAGAAAAATCGGGTGGGGGTATCCATAAAAATATGGATCATTACCCTATCCCTAAAAATACGGACCAGAATACTACAAGAGTTAATATTACAAGATTTAATAAACCGACAATTGACGAGTTGACTATTTTTAAAGAAGAAAAGCAGTTGAAGTCAGATGTTGATAAATTTTTTAACTATCATGAATCAAAAGGATGGATGGTAGGAAAGGTGAAAATGAAGAGTTGGAAAAAAGCATTACTTTATTGGGAATCAAATCATAAAGAATGGAGTGAAAAAGATGCAAAAAGACAAAGCGATCGATCAACTTATGCGTCAAGTTTCTACGACTACGACAAAGCAACCAACATTTAGCGCAAGAGAAAAAGACTCAATCGCCTATTTTTTCCTGCGCCTTCAAAATACGTTTGGCATTTCAAAAATGCTTGCAGTGTATCCTGATGAAAAAAGCATTGCGCTTGCTCGAAGGGAATATGGCAAGTTTATCTGTATTATGAAACGACAAGAAATTAATGAATTGTTTGATTTGGTACATGAGCAGAGACAAAATGGATCAGACAATTTTTTGTTTCCTGACATCGATGCGATATTAGGACTGAAAAGGCAGGTCAAACGACAGGCAAGCTATCACCAATTGTACGAGCCAAAATATCTATCAGAAAAGCAAGTCAAAGAACAAAGACAACGGAACGTTTCCAATTTAGAAAAATTAAAACAGCAATTGGATATGGCATGACTTTGAAATACAAAGGTGAACAAGCACTTGCGTTGTTATTGATGGAAGCAAACATTCCCTTTCGCCGTGAATACCAATTTTACAATCAAAGAAAATGGCGCTTCGATTTTGCAATTGGCAATCAGCCATTAGATCAAAAAATAGCCATTGAGATCGAAGGCGGTGTATTTTCAAACGGCAGACACACACGAGGAAGCGGATATATAAAAGATATGGAAAAGTACAATCATGCTGTATTACAAGGATGGAGCGTTTTGAGATATGCAACCCATCAAGTATGCACCGATACCATTGACGATATTAAAATGCTGATAAACCGAGGTCAATATGTCAAGGCTTGATCAATGCATAGAAACATGGAGTGACTGCTTGAAAATATTTGAAAGCACTCTACACATATACCATGAACACGAAGCAAGTTTTAAAGCATGGGAAGCGGCAATTAAGAAAGCGCACATGGAAAACAAAGTGTCAGGTGTTATGGCTGATGTATTGCTTAAAACACACGATGATTGGGAGAGACGATATTTAGACGTTCAAAAATATTCAATCAAATCAGAGATGGCAAAGAAAAGATTACGGTTAGCGGAGGCATCTTGGGAGACAGAAAGATCGAAAGAAGTTAGTTTAAGACAAGTTAAATAAGGGAAAATAAATGGAAATTGAAGTTATTGATATAAATGAAATCGTGCCTTACAAAAATAATCCAAGAATAAACGATCAGGCAGTGAGTGATGTATTGCGTTCTATAAAAGAGTTTGGTTTTCAGCAACCTTTGGTACTTGATTCTAATTATGAAGTAGTTGTTGGTCATACTAGGTTAAAGGCGGCAAAGGCATTGGGGTTACTTGAGGTTCCTTGCGTTATTGCTAAAAATTTAACAGATGCCCAATCGAGAGCTTATAGAATAATGGATAACAAAAGTGGTGAATCTGCAGATTGGAATTACGAATTGTTAAACATAGAAATATCAGATTTATTGGGCGAGGATTATGATCTTGATTTGACAGGTTTCGATGAAAGAGAACTTGCAGATCTAGGTATTCTTGGTGATTTCGAAGAGGAAGGATTAATTGACCCAGACTACGTTCCTGAATTGATAAAAGAGGCAAAAACAAAGAAGGGTGATATTTGGGTGTTAGGAAATCACAGATTAATTTGTGGGGACGCGACCCTGTTAAGAGATATTGAAAAGTTGATGGATGGTGAGTTAGCTGATCAATTAATAACAGACCCTCCATACAACGTCGATTATGTTGGTAAAACAAAAGACAGGATGAAAATAGAAAATGACAATATGAATGATGAAAATTTTAGATTATTTTTAAAAGATTCGTTTATTTCAGCAGATCTGGTAATGAAAGAGGGTGCCGTTTTTTATATTTGGCATGCGGATACGGAAAGTTATGCATTCAGAGGTGCTGTGAAAGATGCGGGGTGGAAGGTAAGACAGTGTTTGATTTGGAATAAAAACTCTATGGTGATGGGAAGACAAGATTATCATTGGAAGCATGAGCCCTGCCTTTATGGTTGGAAAGACGGATCGGCGCATCTTTGGGCATCAGATCGCACTCAAGTAACGGTACTTGATTTTAATCGGCCCAATAGAAATGACGTGCATCCGACGATGAAGCCTGTTGATCTTCTTGAATATCAGATCACAAACAATACGAAGGGAAGCGATATAGTTTTGGATATTTTTGGTGGATCGGGTAGTACTCTTATTGCCTCTGAGAAAACTAACAGGCATTGCAGAATGATAGAATTGGATGAATCTTATTGTGATGTTATCGTAAGGCGGTGGCAGGAATTCACAGGGAGAGACGCTATTTTAAAAGATACGTCTCAAACATTTAATGAAATTCAGATAAAATAATATTTTTTGATAACGGTGAAGATATGTCTAACAAACTAACAGAAGAACTTAAAATAAAAATTAGAGATGAATTTGTCCACGGTTCGGTCGGCGAAACTGGGTCAAGGGTTTTTTTAACCATCGATAAATTGCACAAAAAGTATGATGTTTCTCGTGCCACATTATTTAGATATTCTTCAGAGGAAAATTGGCAATCGCAAAAAAACAAAATTCAATCAGAGATTCAACAGGCGTTAGATGATGATCGTGTTTTAAGAATTATTAATGATTCCAAAAAACTTGATGATACTGCTATACGGATAGCACAGGCTCTTTTAAATAGCGTTGGTAAAAAATTACAGGCATCTCAGGTTGCAGAGCAAAATAAAACCCAACTAGGATTGCTTACTATTTCAGAATTAAGAGATGCGTCACATATCGCGCAAAACGCGCAGAAGCTTGGAAAGTTAGCGCTTGGGGAAGCGCAAGAAATCACAAAGGTGTCAGCAGATGTTAACAACCCAGAATCCTTCCGCAGAGTTATGGAGCAATTGGACGAACTTGCGGAATCAAGGTCACAAAGAGACAGCGATTTTATACACTAAATGGTTGGACAAAGCGCGAAACGCTCAAATCACTCCTTTGGGCGATTGGCATATTTGGATGATTCAGGCAGGGCGTGGTTGGGGAAAAACTCTGACTGGTGCATACGACACGATTTTATATGCGTTGAGAAATCCAGAAGTGCAAGTTGCGGTCGTAACTCCAACGTTCGGTGATCTCCGTCGAGTCGCATTTGGTGGTGTTAGTGGTATCCTCAAATTGCTTCCGAAAGATTGCTTACTGCAAGGTCGCGGTCAGGGATATAATTCTTCAGCGTCTGAGATAAGATTATTTAATGGATCAAAAATCATTGGGTTTTCGGCGACCGAACCTGATAGGCTTAGAGGACCGCAGTTTCATCGTGCTTGGTGTGACGAGTTAGCGGCTTGGAGATATCCAGAAGCTTTTGATCAATTAATGTTCTCTTTAAGATTAGGAAAGAATCCAAAGTGTATAATCACCACAACTCCAAAACCAACGCAACTTTTGATAACTCTTTCAAAACGAGAGGATGTTTATATAACCAAAGGAAATACATTTGAGAATGCTGATAATTTGGCTGAGTCCACTTTGGCAATGTTACGTGAAAGATATGAAGGAACGAATCTGGGCAGACAAGAACTTTATGCTGAAATTATCGAAGATATCGATGGTGCCCTGTGGAATAATCGCATGATCAATGATGCAAGACTGCCCAAGTTAACAAATGTTGAATTTTCAAAAATATGCGTGGGGATCGATCCTGCTGTGACATCAAATGCCAACTCTGATGAAACAGGAATCGTAGTAGTGGCAAAAGACCTGAATAATAAGTATTATTTACTAGATGATAAGTCGGGGAAGTATACCCCTGATAGTTGGGGTCGGTTGGCGATTGATCTATACCATAAATATTCAGCCAACCTGATTGTTGCTGAGATCAACAACGGTGGAGATTTGGTGGAGCGTTTATTAAAGAGTATTGATTCGACGGTAAAATATAGAGCAGTCCATGCAAGCCGTGGCAAGATGCTTAGAGCAGAGCCGATCTCAGCCTTATATGAGCAAGGCAAGGTTCACCATCTGGGAGTTTTTCCAGAACTTGAAAGTCAAATGTGTACATACACAGGCGAATCCAAACCATCTCCTGACCGACTTGATGCGTTGGTTTGGGGATTAACTGAATTAAGCAAATCGCGTGGCGATGTGTCTTGGAGAATTTCGTGATGGCAATATTTGACAGATTTTTAAGAAGGAACAGAAACAAGTTAGAAACGAAAAATTCATCAATGGTTGGATATTTTGGGGTGAATGCAATGCCTTCAAAAACAATGACTTACGATGATTTAGCATCCGAAGGCTATATGAAGAACGCTATAGTTTATCGATGTGTCAATGAAATATCTAAGGGTGCGGCGAGTGTTCCCTTTCGAATCCTAAATGCAGACGGAGATAACTTAGAATCACATCCTGCCGTTTCGCTAATCAGCAGGCCAAACCCGCTCCAAAGTTATTCCGAGTTTATGAACTCGCTCTTTGGGTTTTTACTATTATCTGGAAACTCTTATGTCTTGCGAATCGAAGGAATGGGTAATTTACCGAAAGAGTTGCATTTGTTAAGACCCGATCGAATAAATATCAAAGGAAATGGTGGTGCTTTCCCTGATCGTTATGAATACATGCTAAATGGTAGAGTATCTGATACTTATGATGTGGATCAAGAAAATGGGTTCTCTGATCTTAAACAAATAAAGTTATGGAATCCACTCGATGATTATTATGGGATGTCACCCCTCAATGCGGCGGCTGTCGAGGTTGATCAGCACAATCTAAGTAGCAAGCACAACATCAATCTTTTGAATAATGGGGCAAGACCATCGGGTGCAGTGATATTCAAACCAAAAGATGATGAAGGATTTGCAGTGAATCTTACAGATAGTCAAAGACAACAACTTTTAACGGACTTGAATAATCGTTTTACGGGTTCTCAAAATGCAGGCAGACCATTATTGTTAGAGGGTGATTTTGACTGGAAAGAAATGGGCTTGTCACCAAAAGATATGGACTTCATAAATCTCAAGCACATGAGCGCCACAGATATTGCGATGTGCTTTGGTGTTCCTTCTCAATTAGTGGGAGTTCCTGATGCTCAAACATATGCGAATGTTGCAGAGGCAAGATTAGCTTTGTATGAGGAAACAATCATACCGATGCTGATTAAAGTGCAATCGGATATCAATGAATGGTTAATGCCTCAGTTCAAAGAAGGACTTGAATTTTTATTTGATACAAATGAGATTCCTGCGTTATCGGAAAGACGAAAGCGAATATATGAAAATGTGATTGGTGCAGTACGGGAAGGAATCATGACCAGAAACGAAGCGAGAGAACGTCTTGGACTCGATTCAGTAGAAGGCGCAGATGGCTTATTAGTTAACGCAAGTCTATTTGCATTGAACGAGGAAAGCCCTGATCAACCTTTACAGATGGACGATGAGGAGGACATAAAGTTTTATGATTCAAAGCAAACTGATTTCCCAAATCGCGGTGACGATAAAAAAATATCCTTAAGAAACAGTGAATATCCACAATTCGATTTTAATTTTTCTAAGAACTTAGCCGATGATATGACAGCAAACGGAAGGAAGATTTGGAGAGCGGGTGGTAATATACGAGGTACGGAAGCATTCAGGCTTTGGGAAAAAGCAAGAGAAGGATCACAAACCCCTACTGTTTTAGATTGGATCAAAGAAAGGGAAGCATGGGCCGCGAGACATTTGGGAGATGGCGATCAATTTACTGATCCCGATTTGAAGCCTACTCTGTCAAATATTGCGGGAATTGTCGCACAAATGAAATGGGGCGTGATTAATCCTAAGATTGGCGAACAAGGAATGAAAGATGCGGTTCTCTCTGTCATTAAAGAGTTAGAGGGAAAGGTCGATGAGGAAAAGTATCAGTTACGAAGAGATGTTTTTACAACCTCTGACGAGGCACTAGAAAGAGCACAAGAAATAGGTTGTGTTGGATTTCATTCTCACGATGAAGACGGGACGATGATTTACATGCCCTGTCGAACACATGCTGAATATGAGGAAGCAGTCGGCGAAGAACTAAAGCAGAAAGACCCCTCAAAATTTATTATGAGTGAAAAGATTAAAACAGGTCTTAGAAATAAAGTGGATGATCATAATGAAAAGTACGGTGATCAACCTACAAAAAGAGCTACTTTTCGAATGCTCGCCGCATCCTTTCGCCGAGGCATAGGAGCCTATTACAACAATCCTCAATCGGTCCGTCCAAACGTTACTGGACCTGATCAGTGGGCATTTGCCAGAGTTAACGCTCTTTTGTATAGCTTGAGAACAGGAAGATTCCAAGGGGCGGCATTTGATACAGACTTGTTACCAAAAGGACATCCAAAAAGTACAAAAAAATAAATGGCAATTCAAGCAACCAAACAAATTGTCGGATTTCGGCAGGGTAGAATTAACGCCAGAAAATATGCAAAACAGCAGGCAAGACTGCGCGATAATCTTGCTCGTGGATTTCAAAGAAAAATCGAAACAAGTTTTAATAAAAATGTAAACATTATTTCAAGAACTATTAACCAAGATTCTGCGATGAGTAGTGGTAATGTTGTCCAACTCATCAACATTGAATTAGAGTCACTAATTAAGGCACAGTTAAAAAGAATATTTAAAGCTATTTATGATTATAATGATGAGGCCTATAATCGAATTGATCAGAAGCAAGAAGAGCCATTTGATTTCGGAAGATCAATAGAATTTGAAGAAGTGGTCGCCGCTTACTTTTTGCAAAGAGAAGTTTTATTTACGAATATTTCAAGGAATCAAGGGATTTTAATTCTTCGAGAAATCGAACGGTTAAGGTTGCAGGATCTTTCTGTTCCAGAAATTGCAAGGGAGCTTAGAAAGAAATTTAGAAGAATAAATAAAAACAGAGCCGCTTTGATTGCGAGAACGGAAACGCACTCCGCGACGGGTTTTGCTCATCATAATTATCATGAGACCGTTGGCGACAGTTACGGGGTCGCAATGGTGAAAGAGTGGGTTGCAACAAATGATGCAAGAACCCGAACAGCCCATGCAGAGGTCAGTGGGACAAAAATATCGATGAGCGAATCTTTTAAAGTAGGGGGTCGTGAAATGGATTTTGTTGGCGATCCGAAGGGCGGTCCTGCGAATGTAATCAATTGCAGATGTGTAATTGTTTATACAGATGTTGAGGATTCTGTTGATTCTTAATTATTTTTAATTTTTTAAAAATCTTTCTTCTAAAACTTCTTCGATAAAAATTGCTGATGTAATCGTGTGGTTCGTTGGCAATTTGTTTTCTAGATATTTTAAATGATTTTTAAGGTCTGAAGTGCTCCAACTTTCAAAAAGGTTTTTACTTATTTTTGGCTTTTTCATTTTTTTCTCCTTTCGTTTTATAAGTATATAATACTATACATAAACAAAAAATCAACTTCATTTTACATTTTAATTACCCAATTTGGGTTTGACTTATGGTTTAATGTCTGGTATGCTATACATTCGGAAACTTTAATGGAGAGAGCATATAAAATGAAACTTAAAACTAAAAACCCTGTTACCGCATTTGATCAGTTACAAGTGGGCGATATATTGATTGACTCAGAATCACCTGTTGGTGAGTCGGATTCTTTTCAGATATGGCTTAAAACAGATTTTGAATCAGGGTATTGTTTATTTTCAACATGCTCTTTAGAGGGAACGAAAGAATTTTTTTATATCATGCCTAATCGAAGAGTCATAAATTTCTCATCATTATCAACACAAATATTAAGGAACTTAAAATGAACATTGAACAGGAGCAAAGATTCATGATGCCGTATAAATTTATTTCCAGTGGCAAAATGCACCCTAATGAATCTCGTTTGGATGATGACTTTATGCAGGGCATTTTAGATTGCGAAAAAGGCATTGAGCATAAATCAAATATGTCAGAAATGTATGATGAAGGTTATAGGCAAGCTTATTCGCAGATGCAAGTTGATGATGCAAATTGCAAACAAATATGGCAAAAGCCTGAGATCAAAGATTTGTCCCCTGAAGAGGGCAGAGATGAGTTTCAAAAAGCAAAGGAGTTAAATGATGTCAAAAAGTGATGGTTGGAGACAAAAGAAGTCTGGAACTGTTTATGTTCATGTGGGCGGTAAAGCTTGGAAAATGATGAATGATGTTCACAAAAACATGGGCTTAAACAAAACCGAGCAAATTGTGACATTGATGGCTCGATATTTTCCCGATAATTATGCTGATTATGTGGAGTTGATGCGTGAATCAATCTTGAAAAAAATTGATAAAAAATTTGAGGAAGCCAAATTTGTTTTAGACGAGCCTCCAAAAAAAGAAAAGACAAAAAAGTTTTTTGGTAACAAAGTAAAAGATGTTGATTTGCAACAATAAACTTGAAAACAAACTATAAGTTATCAGATAATTTATTGACCGTGTTCTTTCATTGACATTCCGAAGAGGATTGATCCACCTTTGGTCGAAACGGATCACTTCAAAAGGGTGTCAATCAAAAAAAGTTGTGATAATATCCATATAAATATAAAGTATCTCAATGCAGATGCCTGTTTTGTAGTAATCAGACGATTACGATAACTTAACAATGGTAAAGCGTATGGATGATTATACAGCCAGAAAGATCGAGGATAACGATATTCTCGCATGTGTTGACGCTCTCAGTCAGCAATTAGAAACCGAAGATAACAAGCACGTTCTTAACATCAGAGAAACAGAAAACTCTGTCATCTTAGAAATGGCAAAAGATATGGCCGAGCAAGAGCCGACAGAGGAAGCAGGCTATCACGAGGATGAAGAAGATGAAGACGATAAAAAAAATCGTGAGTTTCTTCAGGTTGCGGCAGAGATCAAGGCAGGACATGAAGAGGATGATAAAGGCTCCTTTGAAGGATATGGATCAATTTTTGGGAATGTTGATTTAGGGAATGACGTTATTCAGGCAGGTGCTTTTCAAAAGAGTATCAAGAAAACAGGACCGAAAGGAGTCAAGCTTTTATATCAGCATAAGACTGATATGCCAATCGGTGTTTTTGAGTCTATCGAAGAGGATCAAAAAGGATTAAAAGTTAAAGGACGGCTTGCGATGGGTACACAGGCAGGTCGAGAAACTTATGAATTGATGAAGATGGGCGCACTAGATGGCCTATCAATTGGATTTAAGACAAGCGCAAAAGGCGCACATTACGATCCAAAGACACGAAGAAGAATGATTAAAGAAGTAGAATTGATGGAAATATCTGTGGTCACGTTTCCTATGAATCCGCGAGCCAAGATTCGGAAAGTTAAAGGTCAAGACGTTTCAATCAGAGAATGGGAGAATGGACTGCGTGATGCTTTTAGTTTATCTCGTTCAGAGGCAAAGATAGCCGCCAAAGCAGTGCAAGATGCTTTTTGTCTGCGTGATGCAGAAATAGAAAAGTGTTTTGAGGTTGATGCTGTCAAACAACTAACCCAAAAACTTAAATCACTTAAAGAGGATTAATCAATGAGTGAAGATATTAAAACTTTAGTGTCCGAGATGGGTTCAGCTTTTGAGGAGTTCAAAAAAAGCTATGACGAAAAATTGGACAAGATGGCTAAAGGACAGGAAGATTCAGCGCTTGATGCTAAATTAGCCGCTATCGAAGCAAAGATGGATAGCTATGAAGACATCAATCAAAGAATGGTTCAGTCTCAGAAAAGCCAAGATGCTCTTTTGGAGCAGATGGATAGAGTTGAGGTCGCGATGCGTAGGCCGAACTCTGGATTTTCAACAAAGCAAATTGATGAAGGCATATCAGCATTTGACGCTTATTGTAGAAAAGGAATTGAAGGACTAAGCCCTGATGAAAAGAAAGCATTGACTGTTTCTAATGATTCAACTGGCGGGTATCTTGCACCTCCTGAGTATGTTAGAGAGTTGATTAAAGATATCACTGAAATATCGCCAATCAGATCAATTGCAAGAATCAGACAAACAGCACAGCGTTCAATACAGATGCCAAAAAGAACTGGTACTTTTGCGGCGCAGTGGGTTGCTGAATCAGGAACAAGATCAGAGACAACTGGATATCAAGTTGGCTTGGAAGAGATACCTGCACATGAATATTATGCGTTGGTCGATATTTCTGAGCAAGACCTAGAAGATTCAGTATTTGATCTTGAAGCGGAAATGCAATCAGAATTTGCCGAGCAGTTTGCGAAAGCAGAGGGTGCGGCATTTGTATCTGGAAACGCGGTAGGTAAGCCCGAAGGATTCATGACAAACTCTGATGTTTCGGAAGTAGTATCTGGCAACGGAACTGCTTTGACAGGCGATGGTCTTATCACTTTGGTTCACAGCGTAAAAGCTGAGTATTCTGCGAATGCGACTTTTGTTTTTAACAGGAGCACATTAGCGGCAATCCGAAAGTTAAAAGATACAGCGGGACAATATGTTTTCCAAGCAGGCATGATGCTAACTGGTGGACCAATGACGACTGTTTTAGGACACCCGTACATTCAAGCGACTGATATGCCAAACGTAGGGGCAGGTAATTTCCCTGTTGCCTTTGGTGATTTCCGAAGAGGATACATGATCGTTGACCGCGTTTCTCTTGCAGTTTTACGTGACCCATTTACTCAAGCAACAACTGGAAACATTCGATATGTTGCAAGACGTAGAGTTGGTGGTCAGGTAATTTTGCCAGAGGCTATCGTTAAACAAAAAGTCTCAGCGTAAGGAGGACTAAAAGATGAGAGATTTAGGTAATAATTTAACTCCTGTCAGCATGACTGCGGCTGTCGTTGCGTCTGGAAATGCTACAACTACAACTGGCTCTGAAATCGATTTACAAGGTTTTGAGGGCGCTTTTGTAATGTGTAATTCTGGTGCAGAAGGTGACACTTTAGGAAGTTCTTTGAAGTATGAATTCAAATTATTCCATGGTGACACAAGCGGCTCTTTGACTGCTGTAACAAGTCAATTGGATGTAACGGATGCAAGCATTGCTTCAGACGGAACTTGGTTGACTCTTGATGATAACGCTGAAACACCACAAGTGTCTGGAATCGGATATGTAGGTGGCAAACAGTTTATCAGGGTTGATATTGTCAGAACTGGCAATCACAGCACTGGTACACCAATGTCATTGACTTGCATAAAAGGACATCCAAGACATGCAGGCGGTGCTTCAACTTACAACCTAGCATAACGATAAATGGGGGTTTCTTTAGAAGCCCCCTTTATTTAAGGATTCATTATGAGCAAAACATACAAAATTATCGTCCCCAAGCCTGCAACTAACGATGCACAAGGGCTGACAACAAAACTTTATGAAGCGGGTAGTATTGTCACAGCAGATGCCGCGTGGAAAGAAGATTTAATGTCGGTATTCGAAGAGAATGGTTGGGCGATGGAGTGTAAAGTTCAAGACACAACGGGAATGGAAAGAGCAAGGAATGAGAAAGGTCATTATGTTGCAGATGACCCAAGCACCCCAGAGGTCAATGAAGCTTACGTTCAAAAACCAAAAAAGAAAGCCACAGCAAAAAAGAAAGCAACTCCGAAGAAAAAATCATAAGGCATGAGCCATGACCACACTATTTCTTGTTCAAGGCGATACTGGTCCACAGATACAGGTAAACTTAACCCGCGCTGACTCAGGTGCGGCGGTTGATTGTTCTGGAGGCACTTCAACGTTAAAAGTAAGAGCAAGAGGATCAGATACAACTTTATTCACTTTGACAGCGGCCAACACAGGGACAGATTTGCAAGATGGCAAATTAATATTTTCTGTCGGTAATAATTTGGCAAGTATTGATGCAGGCAGTTATGAAGGAGAAGTAAATGTTCAATTTTCTGATGGTACAGTGGAAACTGTCTTCGAAGTTGTCGATTTAGTAATTCGAGATGATTTTAGTTGAGTTTCATAAAGTTAAATGTAATTAGTAAATCTTTAAACAAGGATGAAGTTGACAAATCCTTACAAAAATCAGTCACGGATAAATCATTACGACAATCCATAACGGATTTAACTCTTTTCGCAACACCCATCAGCAAAGCGATGATCGCCAGTTTTGCAACTGGTCAATTTTTAATTGTAAAAGAATTTTCAGATGCGCTAAGTGTATCTCAAAACTTAGTATTAGGATCAGGAAAATCGCTTTCCAATGCCGCCGCGCTTGTTGATGAACCATCATTAGGTTTTGTCAAAAGTTTTGCAAACTCAACCTCCATTGCAGACGAGCCTGCGTTTCCTTTTGGAAAAGTGCTTTCTAATACAATCTCATTTGATGATGAACCTTCCTTTGGATTTGGACTTGCTTTTTCAAACTCAGCTATTGTTTTAGATTCTCCATCCTTGGGATCAGGTAAAACGTTCTCTAATTCTGTAGGTTTTACTGATGATGAAATAATTGTTCCGCAAAAAGTTTTAAATAACGCCGCAACAGTCTTAGATGAACCATCTTTCCCTTTTGGCAAAATACTTTCAAATAATTTTGTTGCATCTGATTTACCATCATTTAACCCAGAAAAAGTGTTCAACAATTCTGGGGCGTTTTCAGACGATGAAGTGTTCGGAAATGCGAAAGCATTAAATGATCAAGGAAGTGCAGGAGAAAGCGAAATACGAGGTTTTAGCAAGGGTTTAAGCAATAGTTTTGTGCTTGCAGATCAAGAAGCATTGCAGGTTACAAAAATTTTGTCAGATGCTTTTGTAGGACAAGATAATGATTTTCTAGGGATTGCAAAGCCATTTTCTAACGCTTTTGAAGGATCAGATAATGACACGTTGCTTGTTGGAAAGGTTTTTGCAAACAGCGCGGCATTTACAGATGCACAAGACTTGCCGTTGACAAAAGTTGTGAGCGATTCGGCAAACTTTTCTGATGTGCCACAATTTGCAAGAGATATCTTTTTAGCTGACACTGCTTTTGTTACAGATGATGCTGACGGTATAGCAGGAGATGATTCAACTTTTACTTTCATAAAAACTGTTTCTAATTTCTCAGTTTTGGCAGATAATGATACTATTGGTTTCGGAACTGTCCAAAACAACGGTATTGGGCTGAGTGATGCAGGAGTTGGCAGGAGTCAAGGTTACTGCGCTTTTGATTATTTTGCAGAGGATTATGTTGGAACAAGTTTCACTTTTTGATAAGGTATAAATATGAACAAGCAAACAAACATCAAACTTTATGGAGAACTAGAGATAGTTTTACGGGACAAGTTTGGAAAAATTAAAGAAAAAAGGAATGAGAAGAATTTGATCGTTACCGTTGGTTTGACGTTCATTTGTTCTCGTATGACAGGCACATCCAAAAATGTAATGTCTCACATGGCTCTTGGATCAGGTACAACTGCGGCGGCGGCAGGTCAAACCGATTTGGTATCGATTCTAGGCTCAAGAGAAGCCCTTGACAGCTCAACGCCATCAACTAATACTGTTGTTTATGTTTCATCTTTTGAAGCAGGAGAAGGTACTGGCGCGGTTACAGAGGCAGGGATCTTCAATGCAAGCAGTGGTGGTGACATGCTTTGTCGTACAGTTTTCCCAGTAGTAAATAAAGCATCAGACGATACAATGTCTGTAACTTGGACTATTACACTTACAGCATCATAAGAGTTAGCAAATGGCTACTATTGTCACTCGTAGTGGTAAAGGTTCACCTCTTACTAATAATGAGGTTGATGCTAACTTTACCAATCTCAATACCGACAA
>MDTG01243105.1_pt1 | contig 20933 bp, 21 predicted proteins | sample 811421 | NCBI WGS metagenome assembly MDTG01 (sample SAMN05326645, study PRJNA326480) | marine metagenome | isolation source: seawater | place: Pacific Ocean: South East | collected 2011
AATGCATCATCCTGAAACTACAAAGTTTAATGAAACTTACAGTCAAATTTTACAAACTATTTATGCTATATTGAAAATGAAAGATATTAAAATAGTTTGGTTGTGGCCAAATATTGATGCAGGATCTGATATTATATCTAAACAACTTAGAATTTTGAGAGAAAATAAATTAATTAAAAATATTTCTTTTTTTAAAAATTTTTCACCAGAAAACTATATTAAACTTATATCTAATTGTGAATGTTTAGTTGGGAATTCATCCTCTGGAATAAGAGAGAGTTCTTTTCTGTCAATACCAGTAGTAAATATTGGTTCTAGACAAAAAAATAGAGAAAGGGGTTTAAATGTAATTGATGTTGAATATAATAAAAATCAAATATTTAATGCAATTTTAAAACAAATAAAAAAAAGAGGAAAAATAAAAAAATCATTTCTATATGGAGATGGTTTTGCATGTGAAAAAATTTTTAAATTGTTAATTAGAATTTTGAAAAAAAATGTATCTGTAGAAAAAGAATTAAATTATCTATAATATTTAATAGTATAATTTAATATTTATAGTAAAATAATATATTGTTTACATTCAAATAATTATATCAAACTTGTATTGATAGTATGAAAAAAAAAATCAAACTACAAAATAGTAATTGGAATTTTAGCGGAAATGTTCCACAAAATTTTGACAAACATATTACAAAATCTATTCCGTTTTATAAGGAAAGTCACTATATTGGATTATTAATTTCAGATTTTTTTATACCTAAGAATGGTTTGGTGTGTGATATAGGATGTTCAACGGGAACCTTCATATCTTCATTAGCTGAAAGACATTCTAGTAAAAAATTTAAAATCTATGGTTATGATGAAATTCCTGGAATGGTGAAAATTGCAAAAAAAAATTGTAAAAAAAATTCTAGGATTAAAATTGTAAAAGAAGATATTTTGAAGATAAAGTTAAAAAATTTAAATTATATTACTTCTTTTTTTACTATTCAGTTTATCCATCCATCCAAAAGACAAAAATTATTTAATAATATTTATAACGGACTTGAATGGGGAGGGGGATTTTTATTTTTTGAAAAAGTTAGAGCACCAGATGCTAGGTTTCAAGATATGACTAATCAAATTTATACTGAAATTAAAATAAAAAATGGTTTTTCTGACAGCGAAATTATTAATAAGACCAGAAGTCTCAAAGGTGTTATGGAACCTTTCTCATCAAATGCAAATATCCTGCTTGCTAAACGAGCTGGCTTTAAAGATATAATGAGCATTTTTAAATATGTTAATTTTGAGGGATTTTTAGCCATTAAATGAGTAAAAAAAAAATACGTGAAGCATTTTTTAAAAAATTAGGAATAAAAAAAAAATATTTCTTAAAGGAAATTAATTGTGACATATGTGGCCATGACAAAAAAAAAGATATTTTAAAAAAAATATCTCTATCAAAAAACCAACTTATTGAATTTCCATATTCAATGTGTGTAAAATGTGGTCATCTTTTTCAAAAATATAAATTTGAAAAAAAATTTTACAAAAATTTCTATTTAAAATACTACAGAAATATCACTCATAATGCCACATCAGTTGAACCAAGCTTTTTTCAAGATCAAATAAATAGAGGCAAAATATTACATAAAAGTTTAAAAGACATTTTACCATTGTCGGGTAAAATGCTTGATGTTGGGTGTTCTGCTGGTGGTACTATGGTACCTTTTTTAGAAAAAAAATGGAAATGTTATGGAAATGATCCTGACAAAAATTATGTTGAGTATGGTAAATCAAAGCAGCTAAATATAGATTATTTATCTTCAGAAAATATGGTCTTTAAAAAAAATTTTTTTGATCTAATTATAATTCTTGGTAGCTTAGAGCATTGTTATGATATTAATAAAGTTATGTCAAAATGTTCACGATATTCTAAAGATAAATCAATTATTGTATTGGAGGGAAGAGGTAGACCAAAAAGTGAAGCAAAAAAATTTTTCAACTTTAATCATCATAGAATTTTTACACATAATAGTTTTGAATTGCTTTTGCTTAAGCATGGTTGGATACCTTTATTTTCAACATTTAAAAATTTATCTGGACCTACTAGACCAAATACTATTTTTACGATTGGAATTAAAAATAAAAAATTAAAAAATAAAACTTTCCAAAAAATAATACAAAGTGGAAAAGTAGATAATTTTGCAAAAATTAAATATATTTTTTTTAAGTAATATGAAAAAAACAATCTTTGTCGTAATCAGGTCTCAATATTATTTTAAATATATAACCAATAAAAGTTTTAAAGAGTTGGAAAATAGACATAACTTATTTTATCTTTTTAATGATCAAAATTTTAAAAAAAAAGATTTAAAAATTAAAAATAAAATTTTTTATAATCTTGACAAGAAATCATCTAGTAGGATTATTCATTTTTTACATTACTTAAGATTTTCAAATCATAAAAAATGCAAAACATTTAAAGCAACTACTGAATGGTATTATCCTAGTTTTCGTGCTTATAAACAAATTTACAAACAAGATAATGTAAAAGACTCTTTTATAGTTTCTTATTTAAAGATTTTTTTAAAAAAAATTATAATGAAATTTTTTTCAGTAAAATATTTATCGAATTTTCTAACTAATTTTTTTTATAAAAAATTTCATATTGAGGATAATTTAAATCAAATATTTCAAAAATATAAACCTGATTTAGTTATGTATCCATCACACGGTATGGAGCCAGAAGTTATTAAAATCCAAAAATTGTCGGATTTATACAAATTTAAAACTTTCCATATAATCGACAACTGGGATAATCTAACAACCAGCACATATTATAAATTTAAACCTAACTACTTAGGTGTTTGGGGGAAACAGACTAAAATTCATGCTATAAAATTTCAGAATTTTAATAAAAAAAATATATTTTTAATAGGAAATTGTAGGTTTGATAATTATTTTAAATTAAAAGAAAAAAGTAAAAAAAAAACTAGATTTAATTATATACTGTTTGTAGCTTGCAAAATAAGAGTAGATGAAATTTATTATCTTAAATTATTGAATAAAATATTAAATAAAAATAAAAAAATTCTTAAAGATACCAAAATTATTTATAGACCACATCCACAAGATGACAATTTTGAATATTTGAAAAAACTTAAAAATTTAGAGAATGTTATAATTGATGATACTGTATTTACCGATAAAAGGACTCAATATTTTAAGAATGATATTAATTTGTTAAAAAAAAATTACTTACCTTTAGTATTGAATGCAAAATTTTTAGTTGGTTGTGTTTCAAGTGTTACAATTGAGAGTTTGATATTGAATAAATCTTACTTAGTTATAGCATTTAAAAAAAAAATTGATGATTTTTACAATCCAAAATGGTGGTCAAATAATTTTATTCATTGGAGTGGATTTAATAAAGTTACTAATGTTAAGTTTTGTTATAATGAAAAACAATATGAAAAAAAATTCATAAAAATGTTTAATTCACAAAATAAAAAAATTAATTACTTAAAAAATAAAAACGAATTAGATTATTTTTATCACAAAGGCAAACTTTCATATTCAAAAAATATCTATAAAATAGTAGAAAAAATTATTTGATGTTTATTTATAGCAAACTTAAGATTTTTTTTAATAAACCTGGTCAATATTTTAGGTATAAAACAAAACCTTTAAGAAAAATATATTATTTATTATCTAAATATTTACATTTCAAGACTTTTTATTCAAGAGTTTACAAGAAAAATTTTCTGTCATCAGATTTAAAAAAATATGAACTAATTGATGTTAAGGAAGGATACAAATTAATATCACAAAAAGAGCTTAGTAACAGAGATTTAAATATTAATCAATTGTTAGATAAAATTCATAATGATTTAAATAATATAGATTTAAGTAAATTTAAAAATAGTAATGATGGTATAATAAATCTCAAAAAATCAAAAGATTATGATTGTGAAAGTCCAGAATTTAAGTTTGTTACAAATAAATATTTGATTGAAGTCGTTTCAAGATATTTAAAATGTGTTCCTATACTTACCAACTTATCTTTGTGGTATTCTCCAAATGATAAAATTTATAAGAATAGTAGTCAGGAGTATCATCTTGATCACGAAGATTATAGACAAGTAAAGGGTTTTTTATTTATTAATGAAATTGATTTACAAACTGGACCTTTAAATATTATAAATAATGAGCAAAGTAATAATATTCAAAAATTGATAAATTATAGAATGACTAAATCAGATAAAAGAGTAAATGACCAAATAATTCAGGATCTAAAAAATAAAAAAATTAATATTAATGAAAATACTATGACTGGAAAATCTGGAGATTTACTGCTTTGTGATACAAGCAGTTGTTTTCATTATGGATCTAGATTAGGAAATAAGCCTAGATTTATTTTAGCCTTTCAATATGTAACCCCTTTTGGTTTTTCATTAGATTGGAATTGGAAAAATTATGATAAAATTCCCTTTAAAGATCTTGAATGTAAAGAAAATTCTTTGATTAGAAAAGTTTTGGGAAATGAAATTTAATGAATTAAATTATGTTTAAAATGTTTATTAATTATCTAAGGAATATTAAAAGTAAAATAAAGCAGTTCCTTTATCTTCGTAGATACAGGAAAGACACGCCTGATAGTACATATAAATTTTATAATTTAATGAAATATTTATATAGGACAGAATTCAAAAAAAGAGAAGGTTATAACCAAACCCTTGCAAATATGAGTTTCATTGACAACCTGAATGAAAAGGGCTTCAGTATATTAAACATAGCAGAAATTTCAAATGATAGAGAATTTCTTGACACACTATCTTTATTTAAAAAAAAATTTGAAGAAATACGATTAAACAATACTGATTTATACTCAAGTCATAAAAATAAAAAAAATTATTTGTTGATGTACAATTTTGAATTTAATCAAAAAGTTAAGATTATTACAGACCCATTTGTTAACGTAGCAACAAAATATTTAGGAACACTACCAATTTTAGACTCTTTTCAGATGTGGTATTCCCCAAATGATTCTGATGAATTAATTGGAAGTCAACTTTTACATAGAGATCCTGAGGATTTTAAACAGTTAAAAATATTTATTCCTATCGAAGATATACAGATAGAAAATGGACCATTAAATGTGATTGATAAAAATGAAAGTAAAATTTTATATGAAAACCTGATTGAAAAAAAATTAATCAAAAAAAGAAATCAAAAAATAGATGATAAATATGCAACAAATTTAAATCTTACAAAAAATAAAATTCTACTTAAAAATAATCAATGCGCACTAGTGGATACATGCGCATGTTACCATTTTGGCAGTAGAAAATCTTCGAAACCAAGAAAAATTTTATTTTTACATTTAACCTCAGGTTTTTCAGCTAAAACACCTATTTTTCGAAATTATAACACTGAAAATAGATTTTCGTCAGAGAAAGATAAGTTAGTTTATGGTTTACAAAAACAAACAATTAACCATTTTAAAAAAAGACAATATTTAAAAATTTAAATAAATGAATTTTTAATTACATTAATCAAAAATTTAGATTAAAAAAAATATTCGATGTTCTATTTTACTGAAACAAAATATTACAGTAGGAAAGCACTTAAAACTTACAAAAAGATTGCCCCAATAGAAAATAATACAGTAAAAAATACCAAAGTTCTCGTAGTTAGATTAGGTTACAAAATTGATGAAAATTTTCTTAAGAAATTTAAAAACTTGAAATTTATAATTTCTAACACAACTGGTTTAGATCATATTGATAGTAATTTTTGTAGAAAAAAAAATATTAAAATATTGAGTCTGAACAATATAAAAAAAAAATTAAAAAATATTCATTCTACTGCAGATCTAACTATAGGTTTATTAATTAGCTTAGTGAGAAATATTAATTTATCAAATAAGTATATTAGCAAATATAAAAAATTTGAGAGATATAAATTTATAAGCAAAGATTTAAAAAAACTAACGGTTGGCATAGTTGGTTATGGAAGATTAGGAAAGAGAATTGAAAAATATATTAAATCGTTAGAAATGAAAACTATAATTTATGATATTAAAAATGAAAATTTAAGTATAAAAAAGTTGATTAAACAATCTAATGTAATTGTTATAACTGCTTCTTCCTATGATGGTAGAAAAGTATTAACAAAAGAACATCTTAAAAATTTAAAAAAAAATAGCTATATAGTAAATACGTCAAGATACTTTTCGGTTGATGAGGATGAAATAATAAAAAAACTTAAATCAGGTTTATTATCAGGATATGCAACAGATAGTATTGAGGGAGAGCATGATAAAAATTTATATAAAAAAAATAAATTTATTAAATTAAGTGAAAAATATAATATTATAATCACACCACATTTAGGCGGATTCACATACGATTCATTGAATAAGACAGAGGAAATTATGGCAAATTTTTTTTATAAAAATTTTAAAAATAAAATATGAGAGTATTAGCTATCATACCTGCAAGAAAAGGATCTAAAGGAGTTAAAAATAAAAATTTTCTCAAAATAGGTAAACATACTTTACTTGAACATAGTTGTATTTTTGCAAAAAAATTAAGTTTTATTGAAAAAATAATTATAAGTTCAGACTCTGTTTTAGCAAAAAGTTCAGCACAAAAATTCAATATCTTTTTTTCAAAAAGACCAAAAAATCTTGCAAGGGACAATTCTTTAATGATTGATTTAATTAGATTTGAAATAAAAAGAAATACTAAATTTACGCATATTTTAATATTACAACCAACTTGTCCATTTAGAAAAATAAGTAATTTTTTAAATGCATATAAAAAATTAAATAAAAACGAAATTGATACAGCTATTACAGTTAGTAAACTAAAAAATCATCCAAGTAGGATGGTTGTAAAAAAAGGTAAATTTTTTAAACCTTATGACAAAGCTTTTAATTTTAAAAATAGACAAAATTTAGTAGAAATATTTATCAGATCTGGTTCCATGTATTTTTTTTCTATTAAAAATATTAAAAAATATAACTCAATTTTTGGAAAAAAAGTTTTTGGATATGAAGTAAAAAATAAATATTCTATAAACATAGATACAAAAAAAGATCTCAAATTAGCCAAACTTAATATTTAAATATTATTTGATATTACTATTTTTAAAAACTAATGTGAATTAAATGTTCTTAAAGCGAAGATCACTAATTGAAAAATTTGATAAAATTTTGTACTTACCCATAGAGATTCATTCAAGAGAATTCCATGCTAAATTATATTTGGCACATCAAGCATCTAAAAGAGGTTGGGTTGTAATTATTGGTCCAGAATATGACGTTAACAAACTAGCTAGGTATTTACCAGCTGGAGTATATTTCGGAAATGGTTTGCATAAAAAGGCAAAAAAAATTTCAAAAGTTCTTAAGGAATGTGGACACTCTATTATTTTACAGGATGAAGAAGGTTTAGTTAGATGGGTCCCACAGCTTTATAAAGAGTATAGAATTCAGTCAGAAATTTGTAACTTTGTCGATTTTTTCTTATCTTGGGGCGATGACGATAAAGAAATTATAAAATCTGCTTTTAAAAAATCTATAAAAGTTAAAGCAGTTGGCAATCTTAGATTTGACTTACTAAGCCCAAGCTTAAGAAACATATTTTTAGAAAATTTTGATGATATAAAAAAAAATAATGATGATTTCATTCTGATTAATGGGAACTTTGGGTCTACAAATCATACGTTGGGTGAAAATTATTACTTAAATGAAATTGAGAAAAGAGGCTGGCTTGATACCCCTCTTAAAAAAAAATATCAACTTGAGAGAGTTGCATTTCAAAAAAAAAATTTTTGAAAAAATGATTAAATTATCAATTGCGATAGCTAGATCAGGCCAAAAAGTTATAGTTAGGCCTCATCCCTCTGAAAATATAGATGTTTGGAAAAAAAAAACCCAAGATTATTCAAAAAATATAAAGATTGTTCGATCTGGAAGTATTGTACCATGGTTGATGGCTGCTAAAGTTGTTGTTCATAATGGTTGCAACACTGCGATAGAAGGACTTATGCTTGACCGAATTATTATTTCTTACCGACCATATAAAAATTCTGAAGTAGAAACTTATTTACCGAATGCAATAAGCACTAATTTAGAAACTGAAGATGAAGTCATTAAGTACTTAAGAAATTTAGATATAAATAGTTCTAAATTTCAAAAAAAAGAAAAATTAGAAATTTTAAAGAAATATGTTAAAATTAATAATTTACAAGAAGATGCTAGTTTGAGAATTTTAGATTTAATTGAAAATTTATTTCCGCAAAAAAAAAAACACTAAGTTACAATCAATAAAATATAATATATGTATTGAGTTGTCTCAATTAAAATCTATGATTGGAAGAGAAATATATAAAAAAAATTTTTCATATTTAAAAAAAAAATGTCCTAGTCTTGACTTAAATCAAGTAAACAAAATTTTAGATTTTTTTTCAGAAAAAAAAGATAAAAATTTAAAATTAGAGACATCAAAATTAACAAAGCACAGTGTTGTTATATCAAAAATATAATTTATGTATGGATAGTTTTTTAAAAAATGAATATTATAAATATAATAGATAAATCAGATAGATTTATTAATAAACTAGAAACCTCAAATGGATTTAAGCTCTTTTCAAGGTCTGAAGTTTCACCTTATGCAAGATGTTTTGTTATATTTACCAAGTATCTGACCAAAAAATTTGATTGGCTCGAAAAAAGAAAACAACAATTAATATCTGATTTAAATAATGATCTTTATAATAATTATAAAGAAAAAATAAATAATGGAATTCCTTGGACACATGATAAATCTTTTCTTCAACTTTATTGTTTTACTTTAAGTTCCCTTAATATTCTTAAAGGTCAGCTAAATACTAAAAATTTAGAAGTATTAAAAAAAATTCTAGAAATGGATATCACAAAAAGTTTGAAAAAAAATGGTGTCAACAACGGTATTAGTATGAGTGGTAATTTTTCAATGTTTATTGCTATTTTTAATATTTATGCAAATAATTTTTTAAAAATCGATAGATCTAGACAAATTCAAGAATGGTTGGATTTTAATAGTAAATCAATAAATGCAAACGGTTTTTGGGGGAAGAAAGTTAAGATGGATTTTTTACAATTTCAAAATGGATATCACCAATATGAAATTTTTGAATATTTGGAATTTGAAGGAGGTACATGGAATCTAGCGGCAAAAAAAACATCTTTGATGTCTGATAAGCATGGACATTTTGCTCCCTGGCCTGGTGGAGGAGCATGTTACGATTATGATGCAATTTTTATGTTAACAAGTAAATTTGTAAAAGACTTTGGTCAGAAAAATTTATTAAAAAAAACAATGATGAGTATTATAAATGAACAAAATACTGATGGAGGTTTTTGTGAGTCAAAATACATGAAAAATAAATTATGGTTTAAACTTTCAAACATAATCAAACATATTTTTTATCAACCAAATCATGTCAAAATATGGTCTTTATATGTAAATTTAAATTTATTACGTCATAAACATCGGCGTATAATTACATATTGGACTAATATTGACAGAAAGTGGGATGAGTCAAATGCATGGGATACATTTTTTAGATTATCAACTATTTATAGAATTTGTAACCGCCTGAAATTAACTGAAAGACATTTATTTGAGATTAATAAGTTTCCTGGAATAGGTTAAAATAATAAGGTTTTATATAATTTAAATTTATAGATAACAAAAAATAATTAAATTTATAAATGAGAATACTTTACATATCAAAATCTATAATACCATCTAGATCTGCAAACAGTATCCACGTCATGAAAATGTGTCAAGCATTCTCTGATAATGGTCACAAAGTAGTTTTACTAGCTCCAAAAATAAAAGAGAGATACGAAAAGGATATAGAAGATATTTATAATTTTTATGGAGTAAAAAACAATTTTCAGATAAAAAAACTTTGGCACCCAAATACAAAAGGTGGTGTACTTATTTATACTCTATGTATTTTTCTATATCTCATTTTTAATAAGAAATTTAATTTAGTTTATGGAAGGTTTTTACATGGTTGCTATCTAGCTACATTATTAAAAAATAAAGTAATTTTTGAAATTCATGAGGTTATATTTGAAAAAAAAAATCACAGGTACCTGGTTTTTAAAAAACTTATAAAAAGCAAGTATTTTAAAAAGCTTATAGTTATATCAAATGCATTAAAATATATTTATTTACAGAAGAAGTATATGAATGGCACAACCATACAGGTAGCACATGATGGTGCAGATGAGGTTAAAAACTTCGAAACTAAAGCAAATCTTCTAGGAAGCAAAGATAAATTAAAAGTTGGCTATGTTGGACATCTTTATAAAGGAAGAGGAATCGAGACGATTATCGAGTGTGCTAAAAAAATAAACAATATGACTTTTCATTTAGTAGGCGGATTAAAAAAAGATATAATTTACTGGGAAAATTTTTCTAAAAAATTAAAATTATATAATATATATTTTTATGGATTTGTATCTCCTAGTGAGACAATAAAATATAGAAACTCTTTTGACATTCTTTTAGCTCCTTATGAAAAAAAAGTTTCTATATTTGGAAGCTCTGTGGGAGATACAAGTAAATTTATGTCTCCTTTAAAAATTTTTGAGTATATGTCTCATAAAAAACCTATAATTGCTTCTGATTTACCTGTAATCAGGGAGGTGCTTAACGAAAGTAATTCAATATTAGTTGAAAGTAATGATATAAACTCATGGATACATTCAATTATTAATTTAGAAGATTTAGAAAAAAGAAGGTTAATTTCTAATCAAGCACTAAGAGATTTTTATAAATATAGTTGGAAGAATAGAGCAATTTTAGTTTTAAAAATTTAGTTAATTAATTATTTTAAAAAAAAAATATCAAACATTAATCTATCAACCAATCCACTATTACAAAAAAACTATTAAATGAACCAAAGGTATTAAAACATTGATTAATGTAAAAATTTACCACTCTTTAAATCTTAAATTTGAAATTAAAATTGGAATAGCAGTTAATTTTCCCATTAATGCACTAGATGGCCACAAGTAATTTATATACAATTAGTCCTTTTTAAGTGCCTAGATAATCATAAATTAAAGTTACATTTGTATAAAAATTTTGCAATTACCATTAGGATTTGAATGTAAAATTGATTACTTTTAGTATCAAAAGAAAAGATTAATTTATAATATATCTAATCATACTTTATCTATTTTTTATAAATATATTAATATGATACATAAATCATACTTTGTATTAATTTAAAAATTATGAAAATATTAGTAACAGGTTCGGCTGGTTTCATAGGATCTATGTTGTCCGTTAAATTATTAGAAAGAGGTAATTATGTGATTGGTGTCGATAATCATAATGATTATTATGATCCAAAGATAAAATATGCTAGACTTCAAAAATTAAAAAAATATTCAAACTATATACATTATAAAATTGATATAACTGATCAAAAAGGTACGGAGAATGTTTTCATTGATCACAAACCAAATAAAGTAGTTAATTTAGCAGCTCAGGCAGGTGTAAGATATTCTATTAAAAATCCTCTTGTATATATTAATACCAATATACTTGGATTTGCAAATATATTAGAAAATTGTCGTCATCACAAAATAGAACATTTAGTTTATGCAAGTACTTCAAGCGTATACGGAGCTAATACTAAAATGCCCTTTTCAGAGCATGATAATATTAATCATCCATTGTCAGTTTATGCTGCATCTAAAATATCTAATGAGTTGATGGCACATTCATACAGTTATTTATACAAACTCCCAACTACTGGATTAAGATTCTTTACAGTTTATGGACCTTGGGGAAGACCTGATATGGCTCTATTTAAATTTACCAAAGCTATTTTGGAGGAAAAAACTATTGATGTTTTTAATCATGGCAAACATAGTAGGGATTTCACCTATATAGATGATATAGTTGAAGGAGTAATAAAAACTATTGATACACCAGCTGAAGCTAATTTAAATTGGGATAGTAGTATACCTGATCCTGCAAGTAGCAAATCGCCTTGGAGAATATACAATATAGGAAACAACAAGCCAATTCAGTTAATGGATTATATTGAGGCTTTGGAAAAAACTTTAGGAAGAAAAGCAAAAATTAATTTTTTACCACTACAGCCTGGAGATGTTCAAGATACTTTTGCAAATATAAAAAATTTAAAAGAAAAATTTAATTTTAAACCTTCAACCTCAGTTACACAGGGGGTATCTAACTTCGTTAAATGGTATAAAGATTATTATAAATTATGATAAAAAAGAAAGATATAAAATTAGCAATTATTGGTTTAGGATATGTTGGTTTGCCACTTGCTTTGGAATTTGCAAAAAAAAAGAAAGTTGTTGGTTTTGATCTTGACAAAAAAAGAATTAAAGAACTTAAAAATGGTTTTGATAAAAATTTAGAATTTAACAAAAAAAAACTTCAAAATTCAAAAAATTTAAAAATTACTGACAAAAAACAAGATTTGGGATTTTCTAATTGTTTTATAATTGCTGTCCCAACGCCTGTAGATAATTATAAAAATCCAGATTTAAGGCCATTATTTAAGGCTTGTAAAATGGTAAGTGGGATTATCAAAAAAGGAGATTTAATTATTTATGAGTCTACAGTTTATCCAGGTTGTACCGAAGAGCAATGTGTGCCGATTTTAGAAAAATATTCAGGATTAAAATTTAACAAAGACTTTTTTTGTGGGTATAGCCCTGAGCGGATTAACCCAGGGGATAAAGTTCACACTATTTCAAATGTTAAAAAAATTATATCTGGATCAAATTTTGAAACGACTAATTTAGTAGATAGTTTATATAAAGACATTATAGTTGTAGGTACACATAAGGCTCCTAGTATTAAAGTTGCAGAGGCAGCAAAAGTAATTGAAAATACACAGCGTGATTTAAATATTGCATTTGTAAATGAACTACATATTATTTTTAATAAATTAAATATTGATACTAAGTCCGTGCTAGACGCTGCAGAAAGTAAATGGAATTTTTTACCTTTTAAGCCTGGGCTCGTAGGAGGTCATTGCATTGGGGTAGATCCATATTATCTCACCCACAAAGCTAAAAGCATAAATTATAAACCAAAAATTATTCTAGCAGGTAGAAAAATAAATGACAGTATGGGTAACTATATAGCGTCTGAATTAATAAAAAAAATGAAAAAAAAAAAAATTAAAATTAAGAAATCTAAAATTTTAATTATGGGTCTTACGTTTAAAGAAAATTGCGCAGATATTCGTAATTCTGGCATTCAAAGTGTCATTAAAAAATTAAGAAAAAACAAATGTGATCTAGATCTTTATGATCCTTGGGCTGATAGAAAACAAATAAAAAAAATATATAAGATTTACCCAATTTCTAAATTAACCCAAAATACTTACGACTCAGTTTTAATTGCAGTAGCACATCGAGAATTTAAAAATTTGGGGAAAAAATTTATTTTAAGTTTATGTAAAAAAAATCATATTTTTTATGATTTAAAATATTTATTTTCTAAAAATAAAGTTTATTAAAATTGTAAAGAATGCCATTTCTTATAAAAATTTACATTTTTAATTAAATAATGCTAATCTCAAAAAATAAATTTTTTATATTTTGAAAAAAAAATTAATATATCTATAATCTCATGAATGTATTACTAGGTTTTACCACAATTGCTTTTATATGTCTAATGACTTTGATTATAGCATTAAGATGGCCAGGTATTTCAAAAATTATATTTACAGCATTGATTGTAAGGGTAATATTTTTATTAGTTGGGGAATTTATTACGCCTCTTCCAGACAGCACAGCTGATGCTTTAACATATGAACATGTAGCTTCGAAAATGGCACAGGAGGGCTTTTATAATATTTTAAGTAATTTTAAAGGACCAGATCCTCGTTTTATTAGTTGGCTAATTGCTATTCCTTACTCATTGTTAGATAGAAGTATGTTGATGGCTAAATCTATGAGTCTAGTTTTTGGACTTGGTTCTGTTTTTTTAGGATGGTTAGTAGCAAAAAAAATATGGAATAATGATATTGCAAATAAAGTTGGATGGTTCATTGCTTTATTTCCGTCGTTAGTTTTGTATTCTGTAATAACTATGAGAGAAGCTTATATAGTTTTTTTTCTTTTGCTGGCTTTACTTGGAGTTGTTTCTTGGGTTAAGACTGATAATTTAAAATCAGTTATTTTAGCTCTTTTTGGCTTTATTGGAGCAAGCTTTTTTCATGGAGGTATGTTTGTTGGTGGTATTGTTTTTCTAGGAGCCGTTGGTTTTTCAAGTTTAAAAAGGCTATTTAAGTCATTAATAAACTTACGTATCAACCCTAAAATTATTATTTTTCTTTCCCTTTTTTTTATCAGTGCAGGTTTTTACTTTTCTAATAAAATTAATGTTCCTTATTTAGGATCTTTTGAAAATTCAACAAATATTGAAAACCTATTATATAAAACAAATGTGGCTACAAGAGGGGTTGCATCATGGCCAGAGTGGACAGTAATCTCAAGTCCAATTGAATTTATTTATAAAACACCCATCAGAGCCTTTTACGTAATATTTGCGCCATTTCCATGGGACATTGTTAAAGTTAAGCATTTGATTGGTCTCTTTGATGCTTTTTTATATATGTACTTAACTTTTCTAATTTTTAAAAACAGAGAAGTTATTTGGAAAGATCCTCTCTTACGAATAATGTTAATTATTTTATTATCTTACATAATTGTATTCGCGATTGGAGTAGGAAATTTTGGAACTGGAATAAGACATAGATCAAAATTTGTTGTTATATTCATAATATTAGCTGCTCCTCTATTAAAAAAATTTTCTATATTAAAAAAAATAAAAAAAATTAGAGGATTCTAAAGAAATTTTTAACTATTCATTATATTTAAACTAAAATAGTAATAGATTTATATTAATAGATACTTTTATGAGAATTATACATATTATCAACAGTTTGAAAAAAGGTGGGGCTGAAGGCAATCTTTATCGTCTTTGCAAATACCATAAGAAGAAATATAGAAGTAAATTGGATATTTCAATTGTAACACTAATGAGTAATGGATTTTACGAAACAGAACTTAAGAGACTTGGCGTAAAAATTTTTCAATTAAATTTAAAAAAAAAAAAATTTTTAAGTTTTATAAATGCAGTTTTAAAAATGAGAAAATTTATTAAAAAAAAAAACCCAGATATTGTTCAAAGCTGGATGTATCATTCAAATTTTATCACCATTTTTATTCCTAAAATTTTTCATCGAAATTTATATTGGAATATTAGACATTCAGAGCTAAATACACGAATTTCAAAAAAAATGACAATTTTCATATCAGTAATTTGTGGTTTTTTCTCAAAAATTGTACCAAAAAAGATTATTTACTGTTCGGAAAGAAGTATAAATTTTCATGAAAAAAATCACTTTTACTCAAAAAATAAGAAAACTTTAATTTATAATGGATTCAGTGATAAGACTTACGCTCCAATTAATCGTTTAAGAGAAATTTTCAGAAAAGAAAATAAAATAAAAAAATCAGATATTATAATTGGCTATGCTGGAAGATATGCAAGACAGAAAAACATTCAATCCATGTTACATGCATTTTCAAAATTTATCATATCCAAAAATAATATATATTTATACATGGTTGGAAGAGACGTAAATAAACAAAACAAAGAACTGATTAAATATTTAAATAGTTTAAATATTACAAATAAAGTCTTTTTTTTAAAAGAACAAAAAAGTTTAATAAAATTTTACAATGGTATCGATTTACTTTTATTGACATCTCATTCGGAATCTTTTCCTAATGTTGTTGCAGAGTCTATGCTTTGTGCAACCCCTGTACTGTCTAGTAACACTGGTTGTTCAAAAAAAATAATTGGTAATTATGGATTTGTAATGACTAATAATAATAAACAATCAATATTTAAATATTTAAAAAGAACTATAAATTTTCATGAAAATAAAAAAAAATATTGGAAATTTTTAAAAAAAAATTGTCGAATACAAATACAAAAAAACTTTTTAATATCAAACACAGCAAATGCATACTTGAAAAACTGGATTTCGTAGGTGAAAATAATTTTTATTTGTACAAAATCAATTACATTTAATACATTTTTAAAATCTCAAGCAATCTTTTTTATGAAAAAAGGTTGTGCAGTAGAAGTAGCTTGCTCAGATAATGAAAAATTGAGTTTTAATAAAAATCAGACATATAAAATTAGTTTTCCAAATAATTTATCTAGGTTATTTAATCTAAATAATTATATTAAGATTTTTTCTCAAATTAGCTTATTAGTGAGAAAGAATCCAAGAGCAATATTTTATCTTCACACACCTCTTGCGTCTCACTTATTTAGAATTTTTACATTTTTAAATAAATTAAAAATAATATATTTTGTTCATGGTTTTAGGTTCACATCTAAAACTAAACCTATAAAAGCTTATTTTTTTAAAACTATAGAAAAAATTTTGTCTTTGAAAACTGAAATTTTTATTACAATAAATAACGACGATTACAAATATGCAACATCTAATCTTATTAAAAAGGCCTACTGTTATAAGATTAACGGTATAGGTTTGGATTTTACAAAAAATTACTTTAATAAAAAAATCATTAATAAAAATCAATTAAAAAAAATTTTAGTAATTTCTGCATATAAAAAAGAAAAAGGATATTTTGAAATTTTGAAGGTGGCTGAAATATTAAAAAATAAAGGTATAAGAATTGAATGTTATGGTTATGGAAGTTATACCAAATTTAATTTAATTAAGATTAAGAAAAAATTAAAAAATATTTCATTTAACAAATTTGATATAAATCTAGAAAAAAAAATTAGGAATTTTGATATTTTGCTTCATCTGAGTAAAAGAGAGGGCCTTCCTGTTTCTGTTATGCAATGTCTTTTGGCTGGTTTACCAATAATATGTTATAATATTAGAGGGAATAATGATTTAGTGACAGATAAATTTAATGGTTATTTTGTAGAAACATATAAAGACGTTCCAAATAAAATTTTTTATCTTAATTTGGAAAAGAATTTCTTTAATAACATGAGGCTAAATGCAAGCAGATCACTAAGTCAAGAATTCTCAAAAAAAAAAATTAATTTAAAATTATATAATATTATAAAAAAACATTTTAATTATAAATAGTGATTAAAAAATTTAAAAATGCAAAATTATATTATAGAAAATTAAAAATATCTGATTATTATAAATTCAAGAAACTATTTTATCTCTGTTTTAACAAAAAAATAAGTTATGATTTTTTTAAATGGAGGTATTTTTCAAACATGCCCTCCTTTTGCTACGGTGCATTTGAGTCATCAAAATTAATTGCAAACGTCGGCATGGTTTCTATGAAATTGAATACCAACACTTATGAAAGAACATTTTCAAGACATTCTAGTATGGTACTCAAAAAGTACAGAGGTTATGGGGTTTTTTCAAATTTACTAAAAAGAGTTAAAAAAAAAATATCTAAGAAAGTCAGGATTGTAATTATGTGGCCTAACAAAAATAATTTTTCAAATTTTAGTATTGATGAAAAAAATATCTTAAAAAAAAAATATTTCCTATATAATGTTTCTTCAAAATCAAAATTAGTTCTAAAAAAAAAAACAGAAAATTTTAATATTGATAAATTAATAAAATTTAAAGATTTCATAAAAAATAATAGTAGTTTTTTTTACAAAAATTTAAATTATTTCAAATATAGGTATTTAAAATATAAAAAAAATAATTATTTAATAAACAGATTCAAATCTAAAACATTTTCAAGTTTCCTTATACTAAAACGAAATATTGATAAATTTGGTTCAAATTATGTAATTTTGGATCATTTTGGAGATGAAAAATTAAAATCAAAACATATAACTAATTTGATAAACGATCAAAAGAGACTAACTTTTTTATCTAAAAAAAAAATTAACAAAAATAATTTTAACCTGTTAAATATTATTTATTTTAAAATAGGATTTATAAAAAATTTAAAATTAAAACAAAAGAAAAATTTTTTGATTAATAAAGAAATTTATTTAGGAGATACAGATATATTCATAAAAATTGGAAATAATTAAAAAATATTATTTTTATAGGTTTTTAAATATCGTAACTAAAATGATAAGAACTTTTGATATTTTAATTTCTATTTTAATATTATTAACTTTCTCTCCTTTAATAGTTATAATTTCAATACTTATATTAGTAATTGAAGGTAAACCATTAATTTTTAGACAATTACGAGTAGGTTATGGTGGTAAAAAATTTTTAATTTATAAATTCAGGACGATGAGCAATACTGTTTTTAGAGATGAAAAATTAAGAATATCTTACTTAGGGAGGATATTAAGAAAAACTAGTTTAGATGAGTTGCCTCAATTAATTAATGTTTTAAAAAAAGATATGTCGATTGTTGGCCCCAGGCCTCTACCTAATATTGTTGAAAAAAAAATTAAAAGAACTTTAAAAGTTAAAAGAAGGAAAATTTTGCCAGGCATCACTGGCATGTCACAAATTAATTACACTGGAAAAAAGAGAAAACTAGAAGAAAAAATATTGTTAGATCTAAATTTTGTAGATAATTATAATCTATATAATTATTTTAGAATTATACTTAAGACACCTGTTATTCTTTTAATAAGATTTTTTAAAAATAAATCGTCAATTATTAAGTAACTAATTTTTCAATTGAATTAATTTAGCTGGTTTAAGTTAATTTTTTTTTATATAAAATTAGATTAATAACATTATAAATTTAAAATCTTTAAATATAATAAAATGAAAAAAAAAATACTCATATTATCTCCACATGCAGATGACGAAATTTTGGGATGTGGAGGATTTATATCTAAATTTTCTAAGCAAAAATATCAAATAAATGTTTTAATATTAACTAACGCGAATAAGGGAGCACCTGAAATTTATACCTCTAAGTATATTAAGCTTCTAAGAAATGAGGCAAAATTAGCTAATGAATTTATTGGAACACATAAATTATTCTTTGAAGATCTACCAGCTGTAAATTTAAATAATTACCCTATTTATAAAATTACAAACGTAATTGATAAATATATTGCAGATATTAATCCTGAAATAGTCTTAATTCCTTCTGCAAATGATATTCATGATGATCATAAAATTATTTTTAAGTCTGCAAAAGTTTCGATGAGACCTAATAAAACCAGAAATTTAAAAAAAATTTTATCATATGAAGTCCTTTCTGAGACTGAGTGGAACGAGGAAGGAAAATCGTTTAACCCAAATTATTATGTTAATTTAAACAAATCTGATATTATCAAAAAAGTTAAAGCTTTTCTTAAATATAGATCTCAAGTTAAAAAATTTCCCCACCCAAGATCTAAGGAAGGAATAATTAACTTATCAAAAGTAAGAGGAAGTCAGGCATATATGAAATATGCTGAAGCTTATAGAGTAGAAAAAATAATAGATTAGCATAATTCTTGATATTTTTGACCTTAATTAAGAAGTGATAATTTTAAAGTTATAGTGAGAATAAAAAAAGTTAGAATTATAATCAAATAATTATAAAATTTAGATGAATATACTTATTACAGGTGGTGCCGGATATATTGGGTCAGCAACATCTTATTTATTAATAAAAAAAAATATTCAACCAATAATAATTGATAAATTAATTTATAAAAAAAAAAGTATAATTCCAAAAAAAGCTATTTTTTATAAAACAAATATTTCTAATTTGCCTTTAGTAAAAAAAATTATAAAAAAACATAAAATTAGTTCAGTAATCCATTTTGCAGCATATAAAAATGTAGAAGAGTCAATATTAAAACCAAAAAAATACAATCATAATAATTTTTTTATTACAAAAAAATTTATAAATTGTTGCAAAGAAAATGGAGTAGAAAACTTTATTTTTTCTTCTTCAGCGGCTGTTTATGGAAATTTAAAAAAAAATAAAAAAGTATCTGAAAATTCTATACTGAAGCCAATAAGTACTTACGGATTAACAAAAAAAAAAATTGAACAATATTTAATAAGAATATCTGATAAAAAATTTAAATTTTTTTCTTTAAGATATTTCAATGTGTTGGGTGCTGATGAAAATTTAAAATATGGTCCTATTGGATTAAAAAATAATAGTTTTTCAAATAATTTATACTATTCAATAAAATCAGGTACCGACTTTAAAATTTTTGGTGATAATCACAAAACTCATGATGGTACACCTGTAAGAGATTTTATACACGTGGATGATTTAGCAAATATCCATTTTAAATCATTAGAGTATCTTAAAAAATTCAAGAAAAATCAAATTTGTAATTGTGGCTATGGAAAAGCTCGTTCAATCAAACAAATTGTTAAAACACTTTTAAAGAAAAAAAATATAAATTTTAACTACTCATTTTCTAAACAAAGGCCAGGAGATATAAGCTATATGGTTGCTGATATTAAAAAGATTAATAAAATCATAAACTGGAAATCAAGTCATTTAAGTTTAGAAAAAATGTTAATATCCGAATTTAGATGGAAGCAAAAAGTTTATAAATAAATATAATGGAGAATAAACAATGAAAAAAAAATTATAGATCTTATAAATATTTTTAAAAAGTTTAAAAAAAAATATAAGGCATTATTAGTTTTAGTCAGATTCATAGCGTGTAATCATATTAAAATTTTTATAAAAAAAAATAAAAAGGTCATTAATATTAAAGAAACATCAGTTCCTAAAAAATGGCTTTCCATAGCAGATACCATTTGTTTACCGAGTTTGGAGATGAATTTGGAAATATAATTATCGACGCTGGACCTTGTAACTCAACCAAGATTAGCTAAAATATATATGGAGTCCCAGATTAAACTGAAAAAAATAAAACAGGTATTTTGCATAAAGTTGATAATGTTAA
>MDTG01421058.1_pt1 | contig 20932 bp, 14 predicted proteins | sample 811421 | NCBI WGS metagenome assembly MDTG01 (sample SAMN05326645, study PRJNA326480) | marine metagenome | isolation source: seawater | place: Pacific Ocean: South East | collected 2011
CGATCAAGTGCGCTCATCATCGCAGGGATTGACCCTAGTGGCGATTGAAGTTTAACCATCCGGTTGAAATAAACACTCATTCATTAACGCATTCGGGACTTTCGAATCATGAAATGGTTAGATTGGTTGTTCGCTCCTCGCATAGACCACAGAGGTTGGCAGACTCCTAGTGAAGCATCTAGGATATTTCTAATCGTCACCGTTGTATCTGTCGGATGGTGGTACTGGGAATCTACCAGTGATAATTTGTTCATGTGGTTTGGAATGACGATATTGGTTTCGACACCAATACTGTCAATTGGGTGGTACATCCTTTCTTTGGTCGCAAAAAACAGAGAGGTTCAACTGCTAACACCGAAAGTGCTGAAACCACTTGAAGAGAAAGGAAGGCTACCAGCTCAATTCAAAAATCCGTAAGTCCAGTCATGCGGAGGAGCAAAGGTTTCCTTGATAGAGCGAGGACTGACCCATCTCAGTAGATTAAGTGGAGAGCCAGCCTTGTCATTTGTTCCGCTACCTCTGGCTCCACCAAACGGCTGCTGTCCTACTACTGCTCCTGTAGGCTTGTCATTGATGTAGAAGTTCCCGGCGCTAAACCTCAGAGCACGTGCAGCGGTTTCTATATGCCTTCTATCAGTGGCAAAAATAGAACCTGTTAGAGCATACTCTGATGTAGAGTCACAGACTTCAAGTATTCTTTCAAAATCTTCGTCAGGATATACGTGAATAGACAACACTGGTCCGAATATCTCCTCTGCCATTGTTTCATATCGAGAATCCTTACAAATTATGGTGGTAGGGTCAATGAAGTATCCTGTTTTGTCATCATAAGTACCACCAGTGACGATTTCACATCCAGGATCTTCCCTCGCTCGCTCAATATATCCTACAATATTATCATATGATTTCCTGTCTATGACAGCAGACATGAAATTAGAGAAATCCCTTGGGTCACCAGTTCTAATTTTTGCAACCTCGCCGCAGTATTCATCCTTAATCGAATTCCAGACACTTTCGGGGATATATGCTCTGCTTGCTGCACTGCATTTCTGTCCTTGGAATTCAAATGCACCACGCAACAGCGCTACAGTTAGAGCTCGTTGGTCACAATCCGGATGTGCTACAATGAAATCTTTACCTCCTGTTTCTCCAACGATTCTTGGGTATGAACGCAAATTTTCTAGATTATTTGCTATATCTTTCCACATCTTTCTGAACACTGAGGTAGAGCCAGTAAAGTGAACTCCTGCTAGATCCGGGTGTGACATACAAATATCCCCAACAAGACTTGCTTTTCCTGGAATGAAATTGATAACACCCGCAGGTAAACCAGCGTCCATCATTAGTTTCATTAATCTATAGTTCGATACATAGGAGTTCCTTGACGGCTTCCAAACACCAGTGTTACCCATTATTGCAGCACTAGACGGGAGATTAGCGGCAATACTACTGAAATTGAATGGCGTTACGCTGAAAATAAAACCTTCCAACGGTCTAACCTCACTAGAATTCCACATTGATGACGGTGAAACAGGTGGTTGTAAATCTTCGTAGATTTGTCTGCAATAATCACTGTTAAATCTCCAGAAGTCAATTAATTCACAAGCAGAGTCAATTTCGGCTTGGTGGCAAGTCTTTGATTGGTTTAGCATTGTTGAAGCATTTATCTCAGCACGTCTTGGACCGGCCAATAGTTCACTCGCTTTCAAAAATATTGCACACCTTGCCTCCCATGGCATAGTGGACCACATTTTATGTGCTGCAAGTGCAGCCTCGATTGCTGATTTCACTTCTTTTTCGCCGGCCATGTGAACTCTTGCAATTACGTGACTGTGGTCGTGTGGCATGACTTGTTCAACCACATTACCAGTAAATATCTCTTCTCCGTTTATTATGCACGGAATTTCTAAAATTTCCGTCTCTTGTTTTACCAATTCTGCCTTTAGTAGGGTCCTTTCTTTACTACCCGGCAGGTATCCTAGAACTGGCTCATTAACTGGGGTCGGGGGTCGAACTACGTTGTTCACCATGTTGACCCCGAGGGGGTCTGGCTCAAAATAATGACCGTCAGTAAAGGTGAGCTAATTTTTTTCTTACCTTGTCTAATTTAGGTGCAACTACCATTCTACAATATCCATTACCAGGATTTAATTGGAAGTAATCGTGATGATATTTTTCAGCCTCATGGTAATTTGATAATTCAGTGATTTCAGTTACTATTTCGGAGTCAAAATATTGTTGAAATTTATCAGTTACTTTGTCTGCAGCAAGTTTTTGCTCATCGTCCAGATAGAAAATTACAGATCTGTATTGCGTCCCTATGTCATTACCCTGTCTGTTTAGTTGGGTTGGATCGTGGACCGTGTAGAACACCTCAAGGATTGTTTCATAAGAAATTACTGAATCGTCAAATATTACCTCAACAACTTCTGCATGACCTGTTGTACCATTACAAACAGAATTGTAATTTGGACTTGGGTCGTGGCCTCCAGCATAACCTGGTAATGCAGATTTTATCCCTCTCATCTGCTTGTACGCACCCTCAACACACCAGAAGCACCCACCGCCTAGAACCGCTCTTCCCATGGAGGATGTAACTCATTCAGGTATATTGTCTTCTGTAATAGACAGTAATTGGGTGGTAGTAATAGGATAGAACATAATCGTCTAACCATGCGAGTAGCTCTTCTTGTATGGGTTCTGTTAATCGCATCGGTACCAATTCATGCAGAAGCCACATCTGGAAGGGCAATGACTGCAGAGATTGTGATAGGAGAGTATGTGTGGACTTCATCGGATGTAATTGAGATAGAAGTTTACGTATCGGGAGCTCCTTTCAATCGTAATATTACATTAGATTGGGAACTTAGAGATGAAAACGGAATTCTGGATAATGATACGATTATCTTCCAAATGGCTGGCTCAACTAATATCGTCCAATTCAACCTAAGTCGCTTCTATTCAGGCGGGACATATCATGATCTCTCTGTGGAGGTGAAACTAGATTCTACAGTTGTCACAGATAACTTCCCATTCACAGTATTGAGGAACTCCCTACTTCAACCGGCATCAAATCTAGTAATTTTTGGAGACTCTCTCTCAGACATGGGTAATGGTAACGATAGCGCGATTGTTTCTGTAGTATTTTCATCGCCACCTTATTGGAATGGCCGCTTCTCTAACGGCCCAGTTTGGATTGAACACATCTCTAATTCTTACGGATTAAGTACCACCTTCGGTAATGGTTTATCAGCAGGTGACAATCGTGCATTTGGTGGCTCGCAAACTGGTCAGGGCTATGCTTATTTGACTCTACCAAATGTTGGTACACAAATCAATAACTACCTTACAAACGTTCAGTCTAATTTTACAAATTCAGATATTGTCTTTCTATGGGCAGGGGGTAATGACTTTCTCTATGGTACGGGAAACCCTGACTTGATTAGTCAAAATATGGCATCACACTTGAGGACATTAGCCTACGCAGGAGCATCTAGATTTGTTGTAGCTAATTTACCACCACTCGAGTTAACTCCGGAGGGTGCATCACGCTCTAGTCAGCAACAAGCGACAATGGCTTCAGATGTAATCTCATACAACAACAAACTAGCATTGGAAATCAATAATCTGTCCAGTTCTTTTAACATCGATATAACTCTCATAGACGCATGGTCGATTTTCAATCAGATTTTGAATAATGCAAACCATGTTGGTATATCGAATACTCAAGATCAGGCGTGCACAGGAGGTGCAACAGTACCCTTAGTGCCTCTTCCAATTTGTGGAGCAGGAGCCAATGTTGTATCAAACGTAGATGAGTACCTATTCTTTGACAGGGCGCACCCAAGTGCAACAATGCACAAAATAATTGGTCAATTTGCAATTACAAATATCGGTGAGGGCGACACAGATGGAGACGGAATAATTGATACTTTAGACATATGTGCTTGGACAGTAGATGTATCAACAGTGAACTCAGAGGGCTGTGATTGGAGCCAACAGGATGAGGATTATGACGGAGTAGTCAATTCATTGGACAACTGTCAAGATACATTATCAGGATTTGAAGTTGATGAAAACGGATGTGCCGATTACCAAAAGGATACAGATGGGGACGGCTTAACAGATGATTTGGACCCATGTCCATATGGTATGCCAGGTGATGATTATGATTCAGACGGATGTATTGACTTAGTTGACGATGATGACGATAATGATGCTGTACTGGACTCAGAGGACGCATGCAGCAAAGGAATGATTGGATTACATACTCATGACTTTGATTCGGATGGTTGTCACGATGATGAGGACTCTGATGATGATGATGATGGACTCTCTGATGATGAAGAATCTGCAGCAGGAAGTGACCCTTTCAATAAAGATAGTGATAACGATGGGGTTTGGGATGGTGAGGATGAATTCCCAGTAGACCCAACAGAATGGAAAGATTCCGACAAAGACGGATATGGAGATAATTCTGATGCATTCCCGTACGATGATTCAGAATGGGTTGATTCGGACTATGATGACTTTGGGGACAATATCGACAGATTTCCATTGGACCCGACAGAATGGGCAGATGCAGATGAGGATGGAACTGGAGACAACTCAGACTCGTGCCCTTACATCTATGGTGAATCCCTTTTCCCGAAAGGTTGTCCAGACAGAGATTATGATGGTTATTCGGACGATGTAGACGAATTTCCTGATGATTCTAATGACTGGAACGATAGCGACAAGGATGGATATGGCGACAACAATGACGTTTTTCCAAACAATCCAGATGAGTGGTTAGATAGCGATTTCGACGGCTTTGGTGATAATTCAGACTTTTTCCCATACGACCAAACAGAATGGTATGATACCGACTTCGATGGGTGTGGCGATAACATCGATAAATTCCCTCTTGACTCTAGCGAATGTTCAGATTCAGACTTGGATGGAGTAGGTGATAATAGCGACCCGTGGCCCCTTGACCCCAAAGAATGGAAAGACAGTGACTATGATGGTGTTGGCGATAATTCGGATTTTGACCCATTTGACGCATCGGAAACTAAGGATTCAGATGGTGATGGTGTGGGGGATAATGCAGATCCTTGGCCGTTCGATTCTAGCAAGAAAATGGATAGTGATGGTGATGGTGTAGCCGACTCAAGAGACGCATTCCCAAACAATGCGAATTTAGACTCATGGATTGGCATTATTATTGGTTTACTAATTATTACAATAATTGGTGCGGTTGGTGTGGTATATTTCAGCCGCTCAAAAAGAAGCGACAGGAGAGAAGTAGATTCATTTGAAGAGAGGCCAGTAACTGCCCCTGATGATACTGATTGGAACTAATAGGGGCCAAAATGTTACAGATAGTGTTGGCTCGCAGCATCCTCCTTTTGATATAGTGTAAGCCGTTGGCCCAGCGAGGGTGGAGATATGTCAAATTTAGGTGACCCTAAAATTGATCTCAGCAGATTCTTCGTTGAATCAGCAGTTCACGAGATAGATGGTCACCAAGTTAACCCGAAGAAACTCATGGATGGCGTGAGCATGATTACGATGAAAATCGATTCTGAAAATGTCGATCATGTAAGATACCTAACTACAGAAGGTTTGTCTAAAAAAGAGCGTTTAGATTACATCAAAGAATTAAGTGACAATCTCCAATCCGAGATATTTGAGATGTCAACATGCAACAGAGTCCTATACGTCGGCTTCGGTCTAAGCAGCCAAGAACTAGAGGCAGGTATACTTGAAACAACATCCCTTACACAAGCACCCTTTGACCATTATTCTGGAATGGATGTATGGCGACATTTGGTAAAGGTATGCAGTGGCTTGGATTCATTCATTATTGGAGAGCTTCAGGTTATGTCGCAGTTCAGGGGGGCTGTCGCAATGCACCGTAAACAGGGATTGGTTGGAGACATCAACAGTTCTTTCTTCGACCATGTAATTTCAGCTAATAGAGCAATTCGACGCCAATTCGGTTTCAATCAAACTACTGAATCAATGCTAAATTTAGCAACAAGTGCCCTAGAAGAAGCGATATCTTCTCAAGAAGACAATTCATCAGTAGTTCTTGGATTTGGCGATATGGGTCGAAAGGCAGTGGAAGTTTTACTCTCCCTTGGGCAAAAGGAAATTTACGTAGTAACTCGCTCTCCCGAAAAAGCGATTCTACGGAATCCGTCAATGTCTGAAAGCGTCGAAATAATTTCATTTGATGAGTGGAATAACAAGAAAATTAATCCAAACCTCATAATTTCAACAATAAGAAATAGCACACCAAAATTCACAAAGCAAAACCCAATACCTGAGAAAAATTCTGCCACATTGATGGATTTCTCATGGCCCCCTTCAATCGAAAAAAGCGGAGTCAGTGAAAATCAACAATTGTATGGAATGGAACACTGGATTAGAGTCGCTCACAGGCTTGGTGTTGAATGGGACTATACTTCAATATTAGAACAAAGCGATGAAATTCTTGATGGAATCGAAGAGAAATTCATGTCAGCACTTACCGATAGGTCGCGTGCAAAGTTTAGAGCTTATATGTACAGAACATTAGAATCCCTATCTGAAGAATGGGAACGGTCTGAGTTTGTAGAAAACTCAACCGAACAAATGGGTGCTTTCTCCAGAGAAATTGCGACATGGATTTGCAATCAAGAAGGACCGTTTACCAAAGGTGAACTCGAAAACATGATGATGTCTACAAGTAGGCCAATTAACTCAGATTTACTCAAGAAGGTGGCAAGTGATGTAAATGAGACCGTTGTTCGTCTCAGCGAAATGTCAACTTTCCCGGGTGATAATTCTTGAACCTAAGAATTGGAACAAGAACATCCAGCCTTGCAATGTGGCAAGCCAACAAGGTAAGCAATATTTTGGAATCCAACGGATACCAAACTCAGATTGTTGGTATAACCTCCAAAGGAGACAAATCTCTGGGAGGGGACCTAGCAACATCAGTAGGACAATTCATCCATGCTGTGGATGAAAAATTATTTTCTGGAGAAATAGATCTCGCAGTTCACTCGAGTAAAGATGTGCCCGTAGGGCTAAAATCTGAAATTACTAACTTAGCATACGTTGAGAGGGGATGTACCAATGACTTACTAATATTCACATCAAAGGATGGACACAAAACTCTGGAAGATTTACTAAATTCAGATGAAGAAGTTCCGGTTAGTGATGCCTTAGATTGTATACCTAGGTCTGCCATGATTGGTACGGTTTCAGGCAGAAGACAGTCGTTCTTGCTTCAAAACCGCCCAGACATAATACCAATCGCCGTGCGGGGCCAGGTTGAAACCAGATTGAAACGCCTAAAGGAAGGAAGAGTTGACGCAATAATTCTTGCAGAGATTGGTTTGAAGAGGTTGTATCAAATAGGTGCTTTAGAGCCATGGATTCTAGAGTTCGCAGCTGTCAGAATTTCCGATGCTGATTGGCCTACTGCACCCGGACAGGGTGCTTTGTCAGTTCATTGCCGGGCGGACGATTATGAAAAATTCAAAACGATTAGATCACTTCTAAATCACAAGCAAACCGAGACTGACGTAACCAAAGAAAGAGAAATCCTAGATTCTATCGGTGGAGGTTGCCTCTATCCTGCGGGGATAAGAGTTAGCGCTGACAAAGTATCAGTTCAAATCTGTCCGACAAACTGGAGAGAAATATTTTGTTCAGGTCAATCTTTCTCTAGCGCAAAATATTTCGGAGATCTATCCAGTTTTGTTCCTTCTTTGCCCCAACAAGAAGTCATGCAAAGCAACAATAATCCACAGGGCCCGAAATTGATATCTACCCTCAATTCAAGCCGCCTGACGGCAGTATTACGAAGTGATGGTATTAACGTAGTCAACAAACCAGTAATCGAGCTTGTATCAAAACCACAGAATTGGCCAACATCATTTATTGACAGCAAGGTCTCTAGATCAGATTGGCCATATCTAATTCTGACCTCACCATTTGCCGCTAAGTGCGCTATTGAGATATCGAAAATTAATACTGAACTGAACAGAATTCAGTGGCTTGCAATAGGAGAAGGCACAGCAAGAGCCTGCTTCATGCGCGGAGTCACCGTCTCAGTATGTGCAAAAGCAAGAGATTCTATAGAATTGCTGAAGTACATTGATGCGAATTTCGATAGGAAAACGAAGTTCATGGTACCTAGGTCGAATGTTGCAAGTAATGATTTCGTTCAGTCTCTTCAAGACTTAGGGTTTGAGGTTGATAGTTGGATAGGATACGAAAATCGTAGTAAACAAAATCTGGATGTTGATGTTGGAGAAAATGATGTTCTCCTATTATCATCTCCATCATCAGCTAGGTCTTGGGTTGAAAACTCGTTACCCATACCTAAAAGTATATTGTGCATGGGGAACGCTTCATTAGAGGAGATTAAGTCACTGGAATATTTTAGTGAATCTGAAGTCGAAATCTTGGATGGGCCAACATCTGAATTTGTTTCTAAATGGTGGAAAAACAAACAAGGTGATTGAATGAAAAAAAGGCCGAGAATCAATCGCTGGACACCATCTAGGAGAGATCTAATCTTTTCTAATAGTATCAAAAAATCCCTCGTGCAACCACACTTTGTTGTACAGGGTGAATCAGTTGACGAGCCCATAGAATCGATGCCAGGTATAAATCGCCAATCTGTTGATGTTTTGCTTGAAACAATTGAACGAGATATGAACGATGGCATCACATCACACATGCTTTTTGGCGTGATTGATTCACATGAAAAAGACGCTACAGCATCAAAGGCATCTGAATCTGGTATGCCTCTCCAGCAAGCAGTGTCTAAATTGAAGGGAAAATATGGCAAGGATATTGTACTGATGACAGATGTTTGTCTTTGTACAGCAACAGATCATGGGCATTGTGGAATTATTCACAATAATGAAATTGACAATGATTTGACGATACCAGAATTGGTAAAAATCTCTTTGTCACATGCTGAGGCTGGTGCAGATTATATCTCTGCATCAGATATGATGGATGGAAGAGTAAAGGCAATCAGAAAGGCATTGGAATTTGAGGGATTCACAAATACAGGAATACTCTCTTACTCGGTTAAATACGCCAGCTCATTTTACGGCCCTTTTAGAGATGCAGCATCTTCTTCACCATCACATGGTGATAGGAAAAGTCACCAGATGGACATCAGATCGGGATACAATGAGGCAACCTTTGAAGCGGTAAGTGATGAGAATGAGGGTGCAGATATAATCATGATTAAACCATCTATGATTTATCTCGATGTGGTTCGTAAAGTCGCTGACGCCGTATCCAAACCAATTGCTGTTTACAACGTTAGCGGTGAATATTCTTTAGTTATGTCATCTACAAAAGATATGCTAGAGAGAAAAGCAATGGTTCAAGAGATATTCTATTCCTTCTCTAGGGCAGGAGCCGATGTCATAGTCAGCTACCACACAAGAGAAGCCATCGTCCAAAAATGGTTCGAATGAGGAATTTTCATGCAGCGTGCTAAATCAAATTCGCTACACGAGGAGGCTCTAAACCACCTCGTCGGTGGTGTCAATTCACCTGTAAGAGCATTCAAGTCAGTTCATGGAAATCCAATTTACTTTGAAAGTGCATCTGGTGCCATTGTTACGGATGTTGATGGTAATGAATTGGTAGATTTCGTACAGTCCTGGGGTCCGCTCGTTCATGGACACTCACATCCTAAAATCATAGATATAGTATATGAAAAAATGGTGAAAGGGACTTCGTTTGGAGCACCACACATAGGAGAAATTGAATTAGCGAAGCGGGTAAAAACACGCTTCCCGTACATGGACAAAGTTCGCTTTGTCTCCTCAGGTACCGAGGCAGTCATGAGTGCTGTTAGGCTTGCAAGAGGTTACACCGGTAGAGATTTGCTAATCAAATTTGAAGGCTGTTATCATGGCCATGTTGATTCTTTGATGGTTAGCTCAGGCAGTGGCTTGGCCACCTTTGGAATCGCAAGTAGTCCTGGCATTCCGCAAGATACTGTAGCAACAACCCTTGTCGCCCCTCTAGATGACATAGATGCAGTAGAATATCTGTTTAACGAGCATGGAGACGATATTGCGGCGGTAGTCATCGAACCACTACCTGCAAATAATGGGTTACTTGTTCAGAGGCACGAATACTTGGCAAAGCTGAGGGAGTTATGTGATAAACATGGTGCATTGCTAATATTTGACGAAGTAATTAGCGGCTTTCGTTTCAAGGACGGAAGTTACGGTGACATTTGTGGGGTCACTCCTGACATCACAGCTCTCGGTAAAGTAATCGGTGGTGGCCTACCTGTCGGTGCATACGGTGCAAGAAGCGAAATCATGGAGAATCTTTCTCCCCTCGGCCCAGTATATCAAGCCGGGACCTTATCTGGTAACCCTTTAGCGATGGCGGCTGGTATGATGACTCTTGATTTACTAGATGATGATGCTTACGACCGGCTAGAGGAATTAGGGCAATTACTGCAGAGCAAGGTCGAACCTGTGTTAGAGAAGCATGGCAATCCTATGCGTTTCATCAGGCGAGGTAGTCTTTTCTGGTTCTCTCCTGGTTCTGAGGAACCACCGGCTCGTGCAGATTTAATTCCCAAAACAGCAGGAAAGTTGTATTCAGATGTGCACAAAGGATTACTGGAGAAGGGTTACATGCTCGCACCTTCAGCCTACGAAATAGGCTTCATTGCGACGGTGCACGAAGAACAGCACATTTTGGGTATGGTCCAAGCACTCGACGAAGTTTTAGCCGAAATGGAGTGGTAGAATTGAACGGAAAGGAGAGGATAGTCGCCGCTCTAAATCTGAAGCCGGTTGACAGGACTCCTGTTTGGTTCATGCGACAGGCCGGTAGACACCTCCCTGAATATCGAAAGATTGCTGCAGAGCACTCTTTTTGGGAAAGGTGTATGGATGTTGATCTTTGTACAAAAATCACATTACAGCCCCTTGAGCGGTATAAAAAAATTGACGCAGCGATTATCTTCAGCGACATACTGACTCCACTTCCCAGTCTCGGCTATGACGTCGAATATGGTGGCGGTATCAGAATCAGTGAATTCAATCTTTCAGACGTCGAGGATTGGAAACAGTTCAATGCAAGAAGAGATGCACCATGGGCCGCAGACGGCCTAAAATCAGTTGGAGAAAAGATTGGTGAGACAACTGCAAGGCTAGGATTTGTAGGCTCTCCATGGACGATTTGTATGTATTTGCTGTCTGGTGGTACTGGGGACAAAGATTTTCACAATGCGCGTGCAAAGGTTTTCTCAAATCCGGAAGAAGCGAAAATTATGCTTAATAAAATGGGAGAGATTGTTGGAAATCTGTTAGCTGACCAGGTAAATTACGGGGGTGCTGATGCTGTACAAATTTTCGACACCTGGGCAGGTCTGTTATCACCTGAAATTTATCGAAGGTTTGCTATGCCTGCTACAGCCAAAACCATCGAGGTTTTTAGAGAGAAAGTGAACAGAGAAGTGCCAATAATACACTATGCCAAAGGATCAGGACACTTACATTCAGACATCAGAGACCTTGACCTGAATGCGATTTCTCTGGATTGGAGGGACGACTTGTCCCAAAACAGGCAAGAATTTGGCGACAAATATGCTTTCCAAGGAAATCTAGACCCCTCATTACTACATGGCTCGACCAAGATGGCTAAATTAGCGACACGCGATGTTTTGAAATCTGCAGGCGATAAGCCCGGGCATATTTTCAATCTCGGTCATGGATTTGCACCCTCCGCTCGCATTGAATGTGTTGAAACCGTCCTTAGAGAGATAGTGGGTGAATGAAGATGCGCCAGAAAATGGTGGACCTTGTTCATCGAATTCAAGATGAAATATGTGACGCACTGAAAGAAATTGATTGTATTGATTATCGGGAGGATAATTGGTCAAGAGAAGAAGGTGGGGGAGGTAGAAGTAGGGTTTTTTCAGAAGGCAAGGTATTCGAAAAAGCAGGTGTCAATGTTAGCGTAGTTCATGGCACACTCAGTCCGCAGGCCGCTGCTAGTATGGGGGGCGGTCATGAATTGAAGGGTGAGGATTTAGATTTCTTTGCAACCGGAATTAGCCTTGTATTGCACCCCAAGAATCCTATGGCACCAACTGTGCATGCTAACTATCGGTACTTCGAGCGTGGTGAGGGTCAAAAACCCGGAAGTTGGTGGTTCGGCGGAGGCGCAGATCTAACGCCTAGCTATCTGTTCGAAGAGGATGCGAAACATTTCCATTCGGTGCACAAAAAAGCATGTGACCGCCATGAGGTAGCTGATTACAGCAAATTCAAGCAGTGGTGTGACGATTATTTCTTTATCAAACACAGAGGAGAGCGTCGCGGCATTGGTGGTATTTTCTTTGATGATATCAACGACGTACCAAAAGAGGAATGTTTTGCCTTCGTATCAGATTGTGCGGAGTCTTTCCTTGATTCTTATTTGCCGATACTAGAAAAAAGAAAAGATATTGAGTACGATGAAAATCAAAAATTATGGCAACAGATTAGAAGAGGGCGCTACGTTGAATTCAATCTTGTTTACGACAGAGGCACAACATTTGGATTGACAACAAATGGTAGAATCGAGAGTATATTGATGTCTTTGCCATTAACCGCAAGGTGGGAGTATTGTCATGAAGTAGACGGTTCTAGTGAAGAGGAGAGGTTGCTAGAAGTATTACGGAAGCCAAAGGATTGGATCACTGATTAAGATTGGGATTTTTATGTCTGATTTAGAGAGTTGGATTCTTCATGGGGAAGAGATGAGACGCCCACTAATTTTTCATCCAGAACTAAAGAAATCCTCAAAATTAATAATTGTTGGTGGAGGCCTAAGTGGCCTGTGTTGCGCATATCGCGTAGCTAAAAAAAGGCCTGATTTAGAAATCATTATTCACGAGAAAACAAAAAACGTTGGAGGGGTAATTTCAACGTGGAAGTCTGATGGCTGGGTTTGCGATTTGGCAGTCAATGCGGCTAGGCCGCATCCTGCATTTTGGAGATTAGTGGATGATTTGGACCTGCAATCAGTCTTCAAAACATCAAACCCAGTTGCTAAATCGAGATGGATTTTGATCGACGGAAAGCGTCACCGATTATCCTGGCGCACCCTTTTCAAATTAGGGCCAGTCAGACTATACAACTCTATCAAAAAATCAAGAACTGGTGGACTTGCGGTCTCAGAACTTATTCCAAACAAGCAGGTTGCGGATGCTATGTGCTTGGGCATAGTTAATGATACTTCAGAAAATGTTGATGCGGATTTCTTATTTCCATCGATGACAAGATTCGGTTCAAATCCACCCATAAAAAGGTCGAAACTAAAGAAATTGATTCATGAAACATACCCTATTTTCACTCCTAAACGAGGTACTATTTCATCTATAGAAAATGGTATGCAGACCTTGGTAGATAAACTTGCTAGCGACATATCAACATTGCCTAATGTCTCTATTGTGCAAGGAGAGGCCACATCTCCAGAAATAGTGGCTAAGCTATACGATGTCCCACAATCTTCTGTAATATGGGCTGCACCAAGTTCAATAATTTCCGAGCAATACACAAGTCTCTCAATATTTGCGATTGGTTTCAAGAATGAACAGGTCGATGGTGTTGAATTAGGATATGGAACACTAATACCCAACCCAGAAATGCCGATTAGTGGTATTCTCCATGAAAGCGATGTCCACGATTCTAGCAGGGCTCCAAGTGGTCATAGACTGTTCCGGCTCATGGTTCCACATTGGCGTTGGGATGGTGAAAATGAATCTGTAAGAAGGTGCGCAGAATCTTTACTATCTTCTAATCCAGTATTATTCGAGAAAATAGGAGAACGGAAAATCCCAAGATACCTGCCGGGGCATCTACAAAAAATGACCCAACTAAATCCTGAGTGCACCTATGTTGGTTGGTGCTACAGTGGAGTTTCCGTAACACATGTAGTAGATCAGGCTGAAAGGATATCTGAATTATTTTAACCTAGAGGCCTGGTCTCAGGACTTATCAAAAGAGTGGTGTAAGACCTCTCTGGATACCGATTTGGGTTTCCCGTCCATCGTAAGTAATGGCATATCTTCATAGTCAGAGGCGTCTAATTTATACTCTAAATCTTCTTTTTGTTGGGCCGACCCTTCGGCCTGTGTAAATGTGTACATTGCAAAATCTTTGCACCATTGTTCGTTAACATTCAAGCACTCCACTGGGTATACATTACCTCCCCATTCTTTTGCGTCCTCGACCAGTTCGTGTCCTAATTCATCAGTGGTTTCTAGACAATCAACTACGAAACTAGGAGAGTATACAACAATCTCCTTCTTTCCTTCTTTTATGAGATCCTCTACCACTTCTTCTGTATAAGGCGTAATCCACTCTTCTGAACCAAATTTGCTCTGGAATGTCATCATTGTTTTTTCAGAATCGATATGTTCCAATCTGTCTACTATTAATTTGTAAGTCTCATAACAGTGCCTGTAGTAATCATCACCTTTCTCAACAATTCTTCGCTTTTGCATTCCGTGGAACGTAAGCAGTAAGGAATCAACATCTATTCCATCATCCTTGAGTTCCTTTAGTTTGGCATCCAAAATTTTAACGGAATTATCGATAAATGCGTGAGTTTTATGGAAGTTTGTTATCACTTCAAAATTAGGTATTTTTACCCTCTTTGCTAATTCTTTAGCAAGGCTGTCTATTCCTGATGCTACAGTGCTTTCAGAATATTGAGGAAACATTGGAATCACCATGAGCTTAGTGGCCCCTACACCATTTTTCAAATCCTCTTCCCAACTATCGTACACCTCGTTTACATAGGGGGGTGAAAGCAAGAAAGCATGATTTACTTCTACATAGCCTTCTTTGTCAAGATTGGTAAGTTCCTGCTCTACCATTTTGGTAAACTCTACCGTGTTCGTGATTAAGGGAAAACTTTCACCATCCCAAATCCTTTCATACAATTTGGCGGATTTTTTTGGCCTGAATGGTAGAACGAAACAATTCAGTATAATCTTCCATACAAAGGGGTTCCAATCTATTAGCCTAGGATCTCCTAAAAACTCACGCAGGTATTTCCTGAGAGCCTTGGGAGTAGGAGCCTCTGGAGAACCTAGTTGGACAAAAACGACCTTAGTTTTCCTCTTCGGCGGTGTATATTTCATGATATTACATCCTGCTGCAGAATTTTAGTTTGCATTTGTATAGTCTGAGTGACTTACGTTTCCTGCCTATGTCGCCCTGCAAAAATTTGTTAAATAAATTGATGTTTTAGATAATCAAAAATAAACTGCCGTGAATACCCTTGCTAGTTGTAGTCGACGTATTATTGCTAGATTGAACTGTCCATGCTAAATAGGGTTGGCAGTCGGCCTGATTTGGAGGTCAAACCATGGAGGTCCGTTTTTCAGACTTGGGTATAAGTCGGCAGATGTGTCACGAGCTCAAACGTGCTGGGTTTGATGAGCCGTTCGAAGTTCAAAGAGAAACAATCCCAGATATGATGCTGGGCAGAGACGTTTGTTGCAGGGCCCCAACAGGAAGCGGCAAAACTCTAGCCTTCGGTATCCCTATGCTAGAGCGTGTTTCAAGAGGTGAGCCAAATCTTCCTCGTGCCTTGATTCTTACTCCAACCAGAGAACTGGCTGAACAAATCCACGGAGTATTAGATCCAATTGCTTGGGGACTCAACCTAAAAATAATGCCAATATACGGTGGTGTGTCTTACTCAAAGCAAATTAGGAGACTCGACCGCGGTGTAGACATTGTTGTTGCTTGTCCAGGAAGGCTTCTGGACTTAATCGACAGAGAGAACGTATTTCTCGATGAGGTAGAAATCGTGGTATTGGACGAAGCAGACAGAATGGCGGACATGGGTTTCACAGAACCGGTTTGTCAAATACTGGAAGAGTGCTCTCCAAAACGTCAAACAGTAATGTTCAGTGCAACCCTTGATGATGATGTGGCGGAAATCCGAGACAAGTACCAATCCCATCCGCAGATTATAGAGATTGGTCCAAAGGAAATTTCGGTAACCGAAATGAATCATCATTTTTGGTTAATGCCAAATTCAATGAAAAGCAGAATAAGTGCAGAAGTGATTCGAAAGTCAGGTCGAGGCTTCATCTTTTGCAGGACCAGAGCGGGAGTAGAAAGGGTTGCTTACGAGTTAGAGGATGAAGGCTTGCGAGTTACTAGTATTCACGGCGGTATGCCGCAAAAAAAGCGCTCGAAAGCGGTTGAAGATTTCACAGAGGGTCGTACACATGCAATAGTTGCAACCGATGTAGCTGCAAGAGGTCTTGACATCAAAGGAGTTCATTGTGTAGTTCATTATGACCCACCCGAAAACGGTAAAGCGTTCAAACACCGCTCCGGAAGAACAGCCAGAGCCGGTGGTTCGGGTAACGTGATTAGTTTAGTTCAAAATCCACAAAAAAAGAAGTGGTCTACAATTCAAAAAGAGGTGGGATTGAACATTAAGTTTTCAACTCCAGAATTCAATGATGTAATACAACATGAGGATATATCTCACATATTACCAATGCGAAAAGGTGGAAGAAATTCAAGACAACGCAAAGATCGCAGAGGACGCCCGAATGACGGTGGTAATCGTAACAGAGAGAGAAAGCACTACGGTAGACGAAATGGAAATGATGACACTAGAAGGGGAAATAGAAACAGTAGTGGAAATCATAGAGGCGGTTCTAATAATCAAAAAGACTCAATGAATAACAATCGTGGACAAGGCAAAGGCAAACCAAGGTTCAATCGCAATAATAGACCACCTAAAGGCCAAGGTAGAAGTCGCGGCAGAGGCGGGAATAACAAGAGAAAGACTAGGAATAGTCACTCACGAAGGTGAACCCCAAACTGTACAATTCAAACAGGGTTTGATATACTTCAAGTAATGGTGAACCACTATGCTAAAGCCTAGTGAGAGTGTGTCACACAACATGCTTACTAGGCTTGGAATCAAGAGTATTATTTTGGTTTTGATTATGCTATTAGCGTCTCTTGCACCTCTTGGTAGCGCTGATATATCGGAAGCCAAATCCAATGAATTAGGTTTGAGTGATAATCCTGATGATGCACCTATTACATACTCATTTTCTCCAGCAATTAGAGCCGCATTCGCTCGAGTAAGTGACCTCTCACAATATTCTGATTCAGATTTAAATTCAGTCAATAAGTGGGTAGTGGTCAGCTCAAAATCAATCGGACAACCCACAGGAATACTAGAAAATACTTGGTACCTTGACATCGAACCAGATGTTGCAATATCACAAATATCCAGTCTTTATGAATCTGGAGAAATAGAGGTAGCATACCCTCTTGTAAAAAAGCAAAATATTCCGAGATGGACTCCTAATGATACCTACTTCTCACAGCAGTGGCATCTTGAGAATACTGGTCAGGACAATGGTGTCTCAGGTGAGGACGCTAACATCACAGGAGCTTGGGACAACGTGCGCGGCACGGGAATTGTCATTGGTGTTGTAGACGACGGGCTAGAATGGGGACACGATGATCTGAAAACCAATTATGAATCCAATTTAGATTACGATTATTGTAATTATGATTCTGACCCGACTCCTGTGGGCTGGGATGCGCACGGAACTGCCGCAGCAGGCGTTGCCGCAGCAACTGGAAACAATGGCTTGGGTGTTAGTGGAGCTGCACCAAACGCATCACTTGCCGGATTGATGCTTATCGCTTGTGGTAATTCAGACCTTGATGAATCAAACGCATTATCCCATCTCAACAACGATATCGACATCTACAGCAACAGTTGGGGCCCATCCGATAACGGCAACACTTTGTCTGGTCCTGGACCTTTGATGATTGCAGCGTTTGAGGATGATGTTTACAATGGTAGAAATGGCCTGGGTAATGTGATAACATGGGCAGCAGGCAATGGTCTATCAAACGAAGATGATTCTAATTTAGATGGATATGCCAACAGTCGTTTTACGATATCAGTCACAGCGGTCGACCACGATGGCGACCAGACAGATTACGGTGAACCAGGTGCTAATGTACTGATTAGCGCTCCATCTGATGGTAGTGGAGTTGGAATAACTACAACCGATAATTCAGGAAGCAATGGATACACAAATAGCGATTACACAAGCAATTTCGGAGGTACCTCCAGCGCAACACCTCTAGTGTCGGGAGTCGTGGCTCTAATGCTTGAAGCAAACGCAAATCTGACTTGGAGAGATGTCCAAGAAATCATTGCATTTAGTGCGAGAAAAAATGATCCGAATGATTCTGGGTGGAATACAAACGGTGCTGGTCTAGAATTCAACCATAAGTATGGGTTTGGTGTCATAGATGCGGGACATGCAGTTGATTTAGCCACAAATTGGACAAATTTGGGTCCAGAAATAAATGTTACAAGCGGTAGAATATCCGTATCTCAAACCGTTCCGGATAATGAGCCAGACAATTTCGTTTCATCTAGTCATACAGTTACAGAATCATTGCGTGTTGAGTCTGTTGATGTTATCTTTGATGCAGACCATTCATATCGAAGCGACCTCGATGTAACTCTAATCTCTCCAGATGGCACCGAATCGGAGTTAGTGAATTACTTTGCAAATCGAGATAATGGTAATAATTACAATGAATGGCAATTCAATAGCGTACAACATTGGGGAGAAATATCCGCAGGTACGTGGACACTCGAAGTCTATGATGACGGTAACCAAGATGAAGGGATTTGGAATCATTGGGAACTTGTAATACACGGCACTCAAGTTGATTTGGACAGTGACGGCGATGGTATAACCGACTCAAATGAGACAGATGTATACGGAACAAACCCGGCCAATCCAGACACAGATTCAGATGGTCTCAATGACTTTGAGGAGATATTCACAACAGGAACAAATCCGCTTGATTATGACACTGATAACGATTTCCTCAACGACGGTATTGAAGTGAATGTGAACAATACGGACCCTTTTGATAATGACACTGATGATGATGGGTTAACAGACGGTTTAGAGGTCTTGAACTATTTAACTAACCCGTTGGTACCAGATCCAGATAATGATATAGATGGCTATTATTGGTTCCAGGATTGCAACGATTCGAACCCATCAATATATCCAGCTGCTCCTGAAGTGCTAAATGGTATAGACGATGATTGTGACCTATTTTGGGATGAAGGATTCAATTCTACAGACACAGATAGTGATAACCTATCTGATTATTCAGAGTATCACGAATACGCAACTAATCGGACAAACCATGATACTGACGGAGACCTGCTCAGTGACGGAGATGAGGTACTAATTTACTCCTCAGACCCGCTAATAAAGGATAATGATTCAGACTTAGACGGCTGGTATTGGTTCCAAGACTGCAATGATAGCAATCCATCAATAAATCCGGATGCTGAAGAATTACTAGACGGAATAGACAATGATTGTAATGATGGAATAGATGAGGACTACATTGGTCAGGATTCAGATTCAGATGGTCTACTGGACCTATTTGAATTCAATAATCTCTCAACAGATCCATTTGACGCTGACTCTGATGAGGATGGCCTCACAGATGGATTTGAGTTCATCAATCTAACTACAAATCCTTTAGACAAGGATTCAGACCTTGACGGACTTGAGGATGGTGAAGAGGTTTTGCAGACTTTAACAAACCCCTTAGTACCTGATTTGGATGAAGACTTTGACGGCTTCAGATGGTTTGAAGAATGTGATGACACAAATCCACTAATCAATCCAAATCAAGACGAACTATGGAATGGTCTTGATGACAACTGTAATGAGCAAATTGATGAGATAATCGATAGGCTACAATACATATCATGGACTCCAGTAAGTACTGATATTCTTCTAAATGCTACATTTGATGATCTCGCATTATCGGTGTTTGTAGACCTTTCTTCTGAAGAAAAAGAGAGACTTGGCTTGTCGGTTACTTGGTTGAGAAATGGTACCATTCTGGGAACCAATGATACGTATGAAGAGCCAGCTTGGGATTGTGAAAATCAAACTCAAGACCTTGGAATAATACTCTGTAACCATGATGGATTCATTGGGCCATGGATAATAAGTTCCATAATTTCAGATGGGACACAAGACATCTATGTTACGTGGTATGTGTCATACGAGGTTTGGCACCCACCTGAGCCTGTTGAAGAGGAAGACGAAACTGATAGTGGTGCATTTTCAGATTTTGATGTAACAACTAACCAAATGGTGTTCCTCGGACTTGCTGTACTTATTGTGATACTACTCACAATGCTGGTACTAGGAAAGAGGAAACCCCCCAAACCTACACAATCTATGTTTGCAAACCCGAGATACGAACCTCAACAATCACAGTACACCGCTGTTCCAGGTGCTCCTGTGCTTCCGCCACCATCAGATGCTTTCAGCAAATGGTAGATTCATTCGTGTTTAGTCCACTCAGTATCTTCAGCAGTTCGATACCAGTTCTGGCCGTTGTAATTTAGCCACGAGTAACCATGTTCATCGGTTTGGTCCGCAGGAGTATCTGAGGAAGGTATAGCATCAATTTCTGGTACATCCTTTAGCTCTGCTTCAACAATTGGTGCTTGTTCTATGTCAGTCATTGGCTCAAATCCTTCAGCGGCCATTAGCAACTCTGCATTCTCAAACTTGTCATCTAATTCAGAACGTAGGCGTTCTAGGCGAATTCCTTGGTGCGGACCTAGTAATCTCAGCATTAGGCTGTATTCCCATCTTAGTGCAACTTGCTCTAATTCATCCCTTGAATTAGCCTCATTGAGCTGTTCTTCATAGCGAGCACATCGTGAATTACGAGTGACGAAACCAAAGGCAATCCATGCAAAAATCGGTACACCTCCAAAGATGCCGATTAAGTCCCAAGCACCTAATCCAATGTTTCCGATTTGAATTTCGAAACTGTCTACA
>MDTG01278884.1_pt1 | contig 20931 bp, 13 predicted proteins | sample 811421 | NCBI WGS metagenome assembly MDTG01 (sample SAMN05326645, study PRJNA326480) | marine metagenome | isolation source: seawater | place: Pacific Ocean: South East | collected 2011
CCGTAGCCCCGCGCAGCCTCAGGCGCAGCACACCGTCTTGCATGGCGTAATCCATGGCGGTGATATCCGGATACGGCTGGTCGGGGTGCGGCACCAGTTCGACCTCCACTATCCGGCTCCACTGGACATCCTGCTCCGGCCGCTCGTGCTCGGCGACGGGAGACTCTATGAGCAGCTTCGGCCGCTTGATGCGCGTGACCACGAAATCCCGAAACGCACCGCGCTTGCGGTCATAGCCGCGCACGTGCCAGCGCAAGCCCGTGTCGATGAGGGCAAACGGCACGATCTCCCGCTGGGTCTTGCCGCTGCCTATGGAGTAGTACTCCACACGCAGAGGGCAGCGGTGGTAAATGGCACGCGTCACGATACCCAGCGCGTCCAGATCCGGCTGAGCAAGGCGCCCGGACGTTACGCATGAGATTCCCGGCGCACTGCTTGCCGGCTCACCATCACCAAAACCCTCTGCCAGCCAGGCCAGAACCCGGTCAGCGGAGAAGGTGAAGATCGGCCGGAACTCCTTGGTCGGCGTGTAGATTTTGCTGCTGCGGTCATAGGCCAGGTTATTGCCGGCGAGCTCACGATAGGCGGCGAGGTCACGGGTAGCAGCCGCCGTTTGAATGCCGAAGCGCTGAATCAGGTCCTGCCGTCCTATCTCCCCCACGAATCGCAGGCGCAACTCCAGGTAGGCCAGCCGATCGCGCTGGGCTTGCGTTAGTTGCGAGAGAGCTGCAGTGGTCATGGTGGACTAGTCGCGGTTAAAACCTGGACAGCATAAATTGCGATCACAACGCCCGCAATTAAAAATCACGAACGTACCATTTACAGATCATTTTGATTCGTAATAGCCTAAGGCAATCGTCGGGCGCCAACTGCCCGACCCACAAACTCAGGGACGGGCAGGCACATGTGGCTGTTTACCAAATTCGGTTTCTTTTCCGTTGTAAAGAAAGGCACCAACGATGACCTGACCATTCGCAGCCGCACACGCAGCGACCTGGACCGTCTTCGCAATCACTATCTGCCTTCGCTCTCTGCCTCCCGAGCCCATGAGGGCACTGACTACCCCTGGCGAGCCACGGCGTCTGCTTCCGCCCTGGCGGAGGCGATGAGCGCCATTGCGCAGGACATTGACTATGCAAATTTCAAAGACGAAGTAGCGCTTAGCCTTGGGAAAGATCGCGCCAAACGCTACGGCAGAGTCTGGTCGGCGCTCTACGATATGTCGGATGATCTCAGCGAACCCCATCCGGAAGGCTTCGAGGGCCTCCCCTGGCAACAAAGCGCCAGCACCGGTAAAGCCGTGGCCTATGGCGGTGTGGTGATTGATCCCAATGGCTACCTGCTGATGCGCGAGGTGAAAAACCACTTCGATGGCTATGTGTGGACATTTGCCAAAGGCCGCCAGGATAAAGGGGAAAGCCCAAGGCAGACCGCACAGCGCGAAGTCCGTGAAGAAATGGGCATTGAGGCCACCATTCTCTCAGCCATACCCGGTGAATTTGCTGGCGGCACCACGATTAACCGTTTCTTCCTGATGCTGACAGACCGTGGAGCACCAGATCTCACGTTTGGCAACCGGGAAACCGAACGCCTCTGCTGGGCAACCCCAGATGAAGCCAAGTCGCTGATCGCCCAAACAACCAACAGCAAGGGGCAGCAGCGCGACCTTACCATCCTTCAGGCCGCACTGGCCTTGCTGCCTGCCGCGCCGCCTCTGAAACGCGCCATAGCTCGACGGGCCGATTGGAAAAGCCGATTCATGCCGGCCACCCGAATCTCCTTGCCACTAGAGACTCGCTACTCGCCTCAAGAGATGGCCACAATCATCGGTGGCTTCGTGCCGGCTGTAATGGAGGAGAAGTGGTTCATCTTCTACGAAGATGGCGTGTTGCATTGCCACCGCAGCTGGACGGGGATCTGCATTTTCCGGGTTCACTTCAAGCCCTGTGACAGCGAATGGCAGGCCTGGCAGGTCGAAATCAACCGACACCCTGGACAATACACAGCAATCGATGAACGCGAGGATCTGGCGCTACTCAACTCGCTCATCGAACACCTACTGATCCATGGCCCAGTAGAACCGACAGTCGATGGCTTTGCTCAGGCGCTGCTGCAGTCGACTCAGCCTGGCTACCTGGGGTCACCGCAGGTCGTTGGCGACCTGCTGCAAGAGCTATTTATCACCGTCGTCGAGCAGCGCAAGGGCGCAATAAAAAAGGGAGCATCGCTCGCGGTGATCAAAAAGCTTTCCGTGATCTTTTCTGAGGACACGGAAGGCTATATCCGCATGCCTGGATGGCACAGCGAGCAGCAACTCGGCAAGGCATTGGTGCATTGCTGCAATCTCGATGAGGGTTATTGCGAAGGCGAGAACCTCTACTGCTTGGTCGCGGAGGGATTAGCTGCACTACAGCTGAAGATTGGCGAGCTACTCAGCGGCTTTGAAGCAGATCACAACGCACAATGGGAGCGAGACGCCCTACCCCAGCTCAACGAATTGCATCGCTTTGCTACAGCGGTAATGCTCGGTAGCAACAGCGTGTCCCATCCAAATCTTACGCTCAGGGACTTTATCTGGAAATAATCGAACGCATGCCCCTTGCTACCAAGCTTGCCAACAGCACACATAAGGCGATTACTCGATGAGTGACCTCCCAAAAAAATACGCCCTATGGGATGAGTTTCTAACGGTTTGGCCGGCCTCCCGACTGGCTACCATGACGTTGGATGAATACAGCCAGGCAGGGTCGAAGGACAGCTTCACCTACTGGATCGAATCGCGGCTCGATGAGCTCGGTAGCATCTGGGGAGGCTCGTCGTTCAAGTTCGGCGTGTTCTCGCGCAAGGACACTGAAGACAAGGGTTCGGACACTAAGCTTTCCTATTCGGAAACGCACGGCTGGTATTCATCGCTTGGCACATCAGCCGACGCTGCTTTCGACAAAGTCCGGAGTTTCGTAGCGCAGGTGGCGGACTGGGCCGCCATAGGTGATCTGGACGCCATCGAGTCCTTTGAGCATCTGGGCGAGGCTTTTAAATGGAAGATTGCCTTCCACTACCAGGACCGGAAGGCGCCAGTGATCGTCGATATTTTCAAGCGTGCGCCCCTGGCAGTGTTTGTTGGCGGTACCGCAAGTCAGCGCATGGCCACGCTGCAGAAGGCCACACTGGCCAAACGCCCAAGCGACCTTGGCATTCTGGAGTTCGGGCAGCAGGTGTGGGAGGCGTGGAGCCAGAAGAATCTGGCCATCTGGAAGCTATCGCACGGACTAAACGACTTTTCTGCCGAAGAGCGCAGGCAGTACCTGCAGGAAGAGCTGGGCGTGATGCATAGCGATACCGCGAAGGGCCAGGCCGAGAGTTTCCAGAAGGCGCCAGCCGGCAGCTTGTTCTACTTGTGCCACGGAAATGAAAGTCTTCAACTGGTCGGACAGTTCATCTCTGATCCTGCACCATGCTTGAAAGGGGATGGTTGGCTACAGCGCCGCTACAGGGTGTTGAAGCACGGCATCAAGCATGGTGGCTTTCAAGGCAGCCAGAAAGGCTGGACGCCCAACTACCGCTCCACCTTCAAACAAGTGCCCGCTCACGATCTGCCGGAGTTCGAGAGTGATTTACTCAAGCCGTTTTTCGGCACCGATTTAGCTGAACTGGCCGCATTGGCCGGTGACCCCATCGAGGATGTCAGCCCCCTCGCCGCAATCCAGTCATTGCCCCCAACCTCTCAGGTAAAGCATGTGGCCAGCAAACCCGTCGCAATCTGCTCCAACCGCATCTACTACGGGCCGCCCGGAACAGGCAAAACCTTCACGCTGATGCAGCTACTCAAGCACGACTACGAGGAGCAGGTGGCCTCGGTCAATGCAGATGAATGGCGGGCTCAGATTATTGCTGAAAAGATTGCACCGCTGACCTGGTGGGAAGGTGCGGCCGCTGCGCTATATGACCTGGGGGGCAAAGCCAAAGTACCAGAGCTAGCAGGACACCCCTTCATCAAAGCCATCGCTAGCGCAAAAGGTCGTACCAGCGGCATAAAGCAGACACTCTGGGGCACACTTCAGCACCATACGGTTCTGGAGTCAGCAACGGTCAACACGAAACTTCGTCTGGAACCTGCCATTTTTGATAAGTCGTCAGACTCGGTGTGGCAATTTGCGGGAGCCTCTCAAGACATCTGCTCGGACATCTTCACGCTTGTCGACAAGATCAAGCAGGGCCCCGTCCCCGATACAGGCGAACAACTGCAACGCCATAGCTTCGTCACCTTCCACCAGTCTTACGGATACGAGGAATTCGTTGAGGGCTTGCGACCAGTACTCGCGGACGATCCGATTGATGGCGACGCTGAAACGGGCCAAGTGGCTTACAGGATCAAAGACGGAGCATTCAAGGAGCTCTGCCGCCGTGCACGCAACACACCTGACAAGCGTTTCGCGATGGTCATCGACGAGATCAACCGCGGCAATATCAGTAAGATTTTCGGCGAGCTGATCACGCTGATCGAGGCCGACAAGCGAGACCCACTCGATGGGACTCCACCGCCGACTGAAGTGATCCTTGCATACTCAGGAAAGCCTTTTTCAGTGCCAGCCAACATAGACATCATCGGCACGATGAACACTGCGGATCGTTCACTGGCTCTGCTGGATACTGCACTGCGCCGCCGTTTTGATTTCGTACCGCTGCTACCCGACACTCGCGCAACTAAATCACCTGATGAACCACACAGCGCGCCGCTGGCGGGTTTGATAGTAACCACGGGAGCAGGCGCGATCGACGTGCGCCGGATGCTGGAACGTATCAATGAGCGAATCGAAGCGCTTTACGACCGTGATCATTGCATCGGTCACGCCTACTTCACTCATTTGTGGAGCAAGACGGATGGCCCGGACAGATTCGACGCACTGGCCGACACGTTCCGCAATCGAGTTCTTCCCCTATTGGAGGAGTACTTCTTCGAGGAATGGCGCAAGATTCGCTTAGTTCTAGGCGACAACCAGAAACCCGACGCCGCCCAATTTATTACAGAGAATGACTCACATGAGCAGGATCTGAGCACTCTCTTTGGGAGCGATCACGGATTGGATAGCTATACCACCAAGCGCCGCTACCTATCGCAGTCCTCGGCTTACAGCGAACCAGCCGCCTATTTCGGCATTTACCAAACCTCGACCTGACAGGTACGGAAATGGCGGGCATTACGATTTTCGAGTTTGACGCCATGGCGGTTTTGCCGTCCGGCTCGCACGATATGGTTGGGTTGCACAGGATCTCTGCCGATGTTTTTGCCTGGCTGGAGACCCAGGCATTACGCAACGCAGAAGCGGGCGAGTCGACCTGGCTGCGCCTGACTCAACGGCACGGCCGAAGGGCCATACAGGTTAAAAGCTTCGTGGGCGTGATTCGCTGCCCCGACGGCTTCCAGATTGAAGTGCTGCCTAAGCTGGGTAAAGCCAATGGCGAAGCAGATGCGCGACAGCTGCTAATCGAGATGCTGTGTTGCCTCGGTAGTTTTCGCCACATCCAAACCAATAGTGCCCAGTTACAAGCTCGCCGGATGCCTTTGCTGGAGGTGTTCATCGCTGAGTTTCTGCGAGCAGTAGATCACACCGTGAAGCGAGGCCTGCGCAGCGATTACCGCGCCCAGCAAGACAATCTGTTCGCTCTGCGCGGCAAGCTGAATATGGCACAGCATCTTCGTCTCAACCTATGCCGTCGTGACCGGTTCTATACCGAGTTCGACGAGTTTTCGCTCAACAGACCGGAAAACCGCCTACTGCATACAACCCTAAAGCGCGTATTGAAGTGGACTGCCTCGCAAGCAAACCAGCAGCTAGCACGAGAGCTGTGTTTCGTTTTCGCCGAAATTCCCACATCCGACCAGATCAACGCGGACTTTGGTCGGATACGGCCAGATCGAGGGATGGCTCATTACGACGCAGCAATGGCTTGGGCCCGACTGATTCTGCTAGATGAGTCACCCCTCACTGGTACGGGCCAACATTCCGCGCCGTCCCTGCTCTTTCCGATGGAAGCGGTCTTTGAGGCTTTTGTCGCGAAACATCTTGCCCGACAACTCAACTCAGGTCACGACCTGCGCCCCCAAACACGCAGCCTGAGGCTTGTACGACATAAAGAGCAGGACTGGTTTCAGCTCAAGCCTGATCTGCTGGTACAAACTGCCAAAACCAATCGCTTGGTGCTCGACACCAAGTGGAAGCTGGTTGATGAGCGGAAAGCCAATAGCAAGGAAAAGTACGGCTTGAATCAAAGCGACTTCTACCAGCTACATGCTTACGGCCAGAGCTATCTCGACGGAAAAGGCGATGTGATCCTGATCTATCCCAAGACCGAAACCTTCGGCCAGCCCCTGACAGTATTTAGCTTCCCTAAGTCCCCCGACCTGCGCTTGTGGGTTCTACCGTTCTGCCTGAGCACTAGACAGATGCACTTACCGCAATGCGGCAGCCTCGCTCCGTTTTTCTCATCGGTCACCTGAGCAGTCATAACTTAAACAACCGGGTGCCCCCATGATCCGTCACTACCTTGCCGGCCTGCTGCTTGGCTTCACAGCCACAGCAAACGCAGCTGATACCTCCAGCTGTTACGCAATTTCTGAGGCTGATGCTAGGAACTACTGCCTGGCTCTCGCGCACAATGACCCCGGTCGCTGCTATGCGATTCAAGACTCTGCGATGCGCAGCCGTTGCCTGGCTGAGGCCAGGCAATGAGCACCGACGAAATCAGAGAGCTTCTGCTAGACCTGCAAAGGCTCGCTTTGGAGACGGAGCAAGCAGAGCAGGCGATTCTGCGCAAAGCCAAGGAGCGTCTGAGCCAACTGCCTGAGGCACCATCCAGCGAAACTGAAAGGCGTCTGCTTCGAGGGGTGTTATATCGAGCGGAATCGGCACTAGGGCTGAAAAATCAGATCGAGTAGGACACTTCCAGGGCGCATGACTGCGCCATGCAATACATTCAGTGCCCGTAGATTCCCTGGTTCAGCAGCACGAATTATCGCCGACGAACACGGTTCAGAGCCCCCTTACGCAGGCAGCGTGCTCCCGCAGGCTTCAAGCGCAGGTGCTGATCGTCCTTGACCAGGTACTTCATCGCGAAGTGCGTACGAGACCGTTTGGACTGATCATCCCTCTGGATCAGACCGATACCGCATTCGTCACCATACCCCTCCTTGTTGTGGTTGCAGCTGTGGGCATAACCCTGACCACGAGTGACCGCCTCCCACAGCTCGCTGATCTCAATCGCCTTCCAGACATCCCGGCACACCTGGTTGCCATTGAAGAAGTAGGCTGCATGGATGTGGTATCCCCTACCATCATTCCGATCCCCTTGCTCCACTGAGTACGTGTAGCCGATCAGGTGCTCGAAAGTCAGGTGACGGCTGTGCTCGTAGATCAGATCATCCAGGTGATCAAAGACTCGCTCGACTCGAAGTCTGGCCTGAGCTTCAGGTCGGTAATACAGATCCAGTCTGATGACCGTTGTGCGGGAGTACAGGCTCATCACAGCATCCGTGTACGCCTCCATTTCCCTCGCCTGCTGCTTGGCCAGCTCTCGTCGATCCCCTGGCCTGCGTCGATACCGTTGCTGACGAGTCAACTCACGGATCCGCTCGGTCAGGACGTTCATGCTCTGCTGATGACTTAGCCAGTAGGTACCCGTCTCACTCATGCAGACAGGGCCATTGGGTGAGCGCTGAAGGCTGATGTCATCACAGGCTTCCCGGAACGCTTGCAGGTGCTCACTGTAGTCGTACGGCACTCGATCATCGAACAGATTGCACATCTGCTGCACGTGGGTGAAGTGCTGGGAGAGCCTGGTCTTTTCGACCTGCTCATAGCCTGAGCGTTTATGCGTGATCCGGAATGCGGGTGTATCGCTGTGTTCGATAGCCTGGACGAGTGATTCGATCTTCAGGGCTATGTCGGACTGGGAAAGGTGGGTGTTGTGCTTGCGGTTGTTCATGGCTGAGTACCTGGTTGGTTGTTGGTGCATACCAGGTACGTGGTCTGTTTCTTTTTACTGGTCTTCTTTCCCTCTGGTGTAGTCAGTGGTGATGAGTAGTGATGGATAGGTAGTGTTGGTAGTTAATGGCTATATCAATAGATGCAGCCCTGACCAGAGCCGACCCTCCCGAGCAGGCCGAGCAATGGGGAGCAACATTGCCAAGCCTGTCGAGAGATTTGCCGCATTGAGCTTTGGGAGAGTTAGCTGAGAGCCCAAAGCTGTTCGAGTCGGCATAAACGCCATGACCAGCCGTAGCCGGTCATGGCGCTGCTGGTTCTAGCTGGCCACACTCAGATGGTCGATGGGGCGTGTGGAAGTTCCCTCAGCCAGATCGCGCTCCTCGATCTTGGCCAGAATCCAATCAAAGACCTCGCTTTCGACAAATCCGACCGACCTATCGCCTAATGAGACCGGCGACGGAAACCTGCCTTCCCCGATGTACTTGTACAGAGTCGACCGAGACAGGCCAGTTGTATCGATTACCTCTTTCAATCGCATGATTCGCATGAGCAGGCTCCTCTGTATGGCTCAGAGGATCTGCAGGAGCAGTAAAAAAACACTTGCCCATTGGCAGCTACGCTAGGCCTTAGTTAACAGCCCAGCGCCACAGCGCAACGCTAAATCAAGGTCATCCTCACGTCCGTAGTGGTCGACACGTCCATCGTACTTATCCCAGACAACGAGGCAGGTTACTGCACTCCGTGGCGCGGGATAGACAACCAATGAAGTGATGGTGAGTCCATCCTTTCTGTCCGGAGCTGGAATAAGCCTTACTAGCTGCGGTCTATACCCTTGCCATACCTTCCATCGAAGCAGTCTCCTGTGGAGGCTATCTGCCCACTCGCATGCTGCCGCGTGAAAATTTTCTTGCATCTCGGCCCAGTAATACCCCTTATCTTTCGCAGAGCTACCGACCCAGAGGTCGCCCAAGTCGTTAGCAATATCGGCGGCTACGGCAGCTGTTACCTCACTATGAGTCTCATCCGACTCCGCCCAAACGGCTGATAGCAAGCGCGATGTATGACCTGCGAGCTTGTGGTACAGCATCTCCAGGGCAGCCGGCCCTATTGCCTTCAAAGCCCCAGTCGAAGGTATGCCCGTTGCGAGCCTGTCGAATTTCCCGGGCCCTTGGGCAACATGCACTACTAGCCCACACGCTCCTCGCGCTGCACAAAGCTGCGGATGATCAAGGTTCAGGTAGTAAATCGTAGGGACCTTCGCACCGACAAAAATGCCACTCGATACCCCGGGCACATGAGCCCGGATGAACCCAAGACTGATCAGGCGCCTCACCTGATGCTTGAGCGAGAGAGCATTCAAACCAGTCATTGCCCGCAACCTCGCTTCGCCAACGCCAGTCGCAACGCCACAGTGATCAGCAAAACTCAAAAGTGCCGCCAACATCACGCGCGTTGACGCAGCCAAGCGCCCTTTGGCTCCAGGAGCTGCTGGGCGACCATCCTTTCGAGTCAGCTTTCGAGCAGGCTTGTCGTCCTCCTCGCAGGCGTCTCCCATACCTGCGGAAAATGGCCCGAGTGCATAAATCTCAGGCTCGCTAAACAGCCGCACAATCAGATCCCGATGGACTGCTTCGCCCTGCCCAGCCTGAGTAACTAGATCGCATAGCAATTGCGACGATTCATATTCCTGCACTGGGCGACCTACCTGATCCGCCCGCCGCCTGCTCACTAACAGGCCGACATCTGCAAGCTCCTGCGCCGCCTCCCTGACCAGCCGCTCTGTCAAACAGAGCTGCTTAGCGACCGTTTTTACTTTGAAGGATGTCGACAAGAACGTTGACTCGCGGCAAACCAGGGCTTGCAGCAAGAATCTTGCATCAGCTCCTATTTTCAAATCTTCAAAAAAAACCATATTGCAGCAGCCATGCCGAAGGATATACCCTATATTTTTATCACGTTTTATAGACTATAAAATAAAATTTCAACTTCATGTAACATCATCACGTCACAACTCATGTGATCAGTCGTGAAATAACTAATGAAACATGTTCATGTAACAAGATTGACATCCAGCAACAGAGGCAGTTATCCATAGGCAGCAGAAGACCCTCCTCGCAGGGCCAGGCTTACTTGGAAGAGGACGACAAAAGTGAGTGAAACTGGAGCAGCGCCCAGTTGGTTTAACGAGCTGAACGGCGAGGAACGGGCATGGGCAACGAACTACCTAGTTGAGCGTATGCCTCGCGAGGCTCTCGCGGGACTTGCCTTTGAAGTCCGGGTAAACCCAGCTCTGCTGATCCAAAGTATCCGCAAGCTTGAGACGATGGCTGAGGGGGTGAAGCTCATCGGCAGAGCGAGAAACAATCTCAGGCAAAAGCGGTACAGGGCATCGGCAAAAGGGAGGGCCACATGCTCTTTCACCTTGCCGCGCGACACCAAGGCCAAGCTAAAGGGCCTGGCAAAAAGCGCTGGAACTACCGAAACAGCGATCATAGAAAGCCTGATCGAAGAAGCTCAGCAATCGAGCCAAGATCGGAAAGAGGAAAAGCGGCGCTGGGCTCTGGAGAAAACAATCACCCGCAACTCAAGCAAGCTTGCGCAAGAGCTGAACAAAATCAGACTCGACGCGACCACGAGACACCTAGACACCTGCTTGAAACGACTGTCAGGCTGGCAGGTATATCTTAACGAGCAGGCACCCGAGCTTTCCTCTGAGCAGGAGTCCGAAGCTAACAAGATTGCCGAGAAGCGAATGCGCGAGATCCAGGAGGCAATCAGGGCCATCGTAGCGAAGCATGAAATGATGAGCCCAAGGAACATCTGAGATCACCTCCCCAGGCAGCGGCCCACCTCAGTGTGGGTCAAAGTATGGGTCTATATGACCTTTAAAATAAAAATTATTTAAAATCAAAGATATACAAGACAAGAAAGCCGGCCACAAGCCGGCTTTTTTAATGCCTGAAATAATCTTTTCTCATCCAATCATTCTCCTGATAGCCCTATATTTCTGGCGCTTCAGGCGGCCCCCTATACGATGGTGTTCAACTCCATTTAATCTGATCCGGGGTTTAGAGCGAGTGGCTTCATTAGTTGACTACAGTATTTAGCTCTGTCATACGATGACTTGATAGTGGCAACGTGCCACAATTGATTCCTACTCGGCGTCCCAGAGATGCCTACTGCAACAGCCCACCGCCTTTCAGAGCGGTTGACCTAGCTAAGAAGAAGGAATTGGCAACGTTGACGCCTCAGCAAGATTTACTCATACCCGTGACTCCTACTCAAAAAATCACTTCGCTGATCACCCGTTGCATGGCTGGTCTCGGTGTTGTCCTGAGTGGTTTGTGGGCGTTAATCACTTACGCCGTACCCGATCCAAGTGCCTTCGGCTTCACCTTCATCAGCTGGAAAAGTGTGGTACTGGTGGTCTGTACCTTCCTGTTTTTGAGCGCGGTTTCCATTGGTTGGCAAATCCGTAATCTCGCGCCAATTTTAAGAGGATCACTCCAGTTTTTAATGGCAATTGGCCTTTCTCTTGGCTTCTTCATCCTAGGCACCGAATACGCTAAGCCATCTTTTGAGTTTGCCAAACTACAATCGAAGATTGTCGAAAACGAAGGAACAAACCTGCTCGGTAAACGCATGGAGGTTCTCGATAACGTAAGGATTGAATTACTGGGCTGCGAAAATATTGGGCGCTTGCCAACCTGCACTTTTGAGTTGACCAACCTGAATATTGATAGGAGCTTTCGATTTTACGATGGTACTTACCTGTTCGACGAAACAGGAGGCCCACTCAAGTTTGAATCGATTCGCGTAGGCCAGGTGGATGGCGAGTATTACAGCGAGTTCCAGTTGGTAAAGAATGTGCCAACACGCGTGACACTTAACTTTCAACAAAGCGGCAGAAAGCTCAACAACACACCGGCTATAAAGCTCAGCTTCAGAGATAAGAACAATGATTCATTGATGCTAAAATTCAGCGACGTGGTTATGAATTAATCCAGAATCCATGCATCGCAGAAGAAGGCTTACGGAAAGGAAGACAGAATAAAGAAATCTGTGCCCTTTCTAGAGGTAGATGATACCGGTGCATAAAACTCTGAAGATTGCCTTCTATATCACTAGCTAGATAAAGACGCACCCTGTCAGAACAGCAAGGTAAAGTGAAATCTGAGAGTTATATCCTGTTCGCTTACGCTGTAACAACTAAGAATCGCTGATTCCGGTCCGTCAATTTCGAGCTCATTGCTTATTTCAACACCGTTCCTGAAGATTCCTGGAACCTAAGATTCGGACACCTTCATGTCCGAATCTCCACTCTCAACGCTGACGGCTAGCTACGTGACTCGCGCATACCGATACTCGACTAAGGCAAGCCGAGAAACCAGCGGTAGTAAGGATTTTCACCATCGGTGTAAATCAGGTCTTTTACATCGCGTGCCCAGCCCGGGCGATCGTTGTTGTAGGCTTTAAGGCCGGCGGAGTAGAACAGTTGCAAGCGTTCCCATTCGTTATCGACCTCAGCTGAGTAGGCCGCTGTACTGCCCTCCAATGGAGGTGGGCTGCGCAACGCGAGTAAGGTGGGGAGCACGCGGGTGATTTCCTTGGGGCGCACCCAGCCGGTGTATTCAATACGCGGATGGTTATCCGTTACCGGCTTTGCATCAGCGGCGTAGCGTGCGAGGCCATCGCGATCGGTTACCCACGTCGCCAGCAGCGCTGCCGGGGAGTCGATACCGATTTCGCGCAATGTCTTAATCACTTTGGGTTGTTTGAAGCGCTGCTGAATCATCGGCACATTGAGGTGCATTTCGTCGAGCGAGCCGATCATCAGCATCTCGTGAAACTCTGTCGTCCACAGCGACGCATGGGGGAACACATCGATGAAACTGCGCACCAGCGACTGACTGTCTTCGTTGTTCTGGGTTGGCAGTGGCAACCACTGCGCGACCAACCCACCCGGCTGCAGACGGCTGGCAGCCAGCTCATAGAAGTCACGAGAATATAAGTTAACCACGCCCGCGGCAGAAGGGGGTGGCGGCTCGAGGGTGATCAGATCGTATGGATCGGTATTTCTGAGTAACTCGCGCCGACCATCGCGAAGACGAATATCGAGCCGTGTGTCGAGGGCAGCGTCGTAGTTGCCTTTGAACAAGGGCGCGGCTTCGAGCACACCAGGTAAAAGCTCAGCCACTACCGGTTTTGTCAGCCCGTCGTAACGCAGCATCGCGCCGGCGGTGATTCCAGTTCCGAAACCAATGACCAACGCCGAAGTGGGTTTCTTGCTGTGAATCAGTAAGGGCAGCAGTGCTTGCATGCGCATGTAACGCAGCGACGGCATTGCATCACCAGTGTTCGATACGCCTTGAACATACAGACGATTGAATTTGCGCTCATCACGCCCTTGGCTCACCACGGCCACGGTATTGCCGCGGCCTTCCTGATAAAACAGTATTTCGCCATTGCGTGCACCGGGCAGCAGTTCGGCCAGCTTTTGCGGCGGTGTTACAACAGCGCAAACAACGGTGAACAAGCCAATGCACTGGATTGTGCGGCGCATCACCACGCTGACACCGGCGCCAAACCAGGCGGCAACGCAGCCCACAGCGCAGGCGGTTAGCGCGAGCACGCCGAGTGTATGCACCAACCCGATTGCGGGGATCAACACCAGTCCGGTCAAGGCCACGCCGAATATTGCGCCCAAGGTATTGAGCGCGACCACGGCGCCAACATCACGCCCCACATGCGCCTTATTCACCGAAAGACGCAACGCCAACGGAAATGCTGCGCCCAGAATGGTGGTCGGTAAAAATACGACGCACAGAGCGGCCATGGCGAAGCGTGCGCACATGCCTGCGAGTTCGTTGCCGGTTAAATACAGCACATAGAATTCGACCTGGCTTTGAGCGAATATCAGCCAGCGGCCGAGGCCTGCGATTTGCAGCAGCGCAAGTAGCCCTGCCAGAGAAATCAAAACGCCAAACAACCCCCAAGGGTCACGGATACGGTCCGCACGGCGCGCATAGATTGCGCTGCCGATTGCCAGCCCCAATAAGTAAGTGGCGAGCACTATCGCGAATGCAAAGGCGCGTGTGCTCATGAATGGCACTATCGATTGCGTCCAGACAATTTCATAACCCAGCGCAACACCACCTGCGATGCAATAGAGCCCAATTGCCAGGCGTACCTGTGCAGTGGCCGGTATTCGACTATAAGCGCGCGGTTCTGGCAGAGACTTGTCGGCATGACTCACCAGCATGGCCACAATGCCCGCTATCGCATTGAATATGGCAGCGGCGATTGCGCTGCCAATCACACCAAACTGCGCAATCAACACGAACGCAGCTAACAACGTACCGATGATGGCGCCGGCGGTATTGGCCGCATAAAGCCGCCCGCCTGCCTCGCCAAATCGGCCATCTTGCGGTGATAGGGCGCGCATCAATACCGGCAAGGTTCCTCCCATCAAGAACGCAGGAATACCCACCAGCGCAAATGGCAGCAGCCAGGCGAATAGCCCTACGCTGCTTTCGAGGCGGGCAAACAGCCCTGCCGATTGCGCCAATAAAATCGTCGCACCTAAGCCAAACACAGCTACCGACAACTCAAGGGCCGCGTAGAGTTTTAATGGCCGTTTCAGGCGATCCGCAAAACGACCGAAAACCAGCCCGCCCAATGCAAGCCCGGCAAAGAACGCACTGATTGCAGTGGTGACGGCGTAAACCTCCACGCCGACTATCAATGACAGCTGTTTGACCCAAAGCACCTGATAGACAAGCGCTGATGCGCCCGAAATGAAGAGCAGAGCAGCGGCAAGGGGCATCGAGGCAGGGTTGGGCTTACGGATGGAACCGGCGGAGGAATCGTGGGATGAACGTGCGGCTGACGACATCTGAATGGCCTTATCAGGCAGAGAAAAACCTGCAACAGCGCTAGCTGCTGCAGGTTGTGAAGATGCCCAAAGATCCAGGGCATTGGCATGGATCAGTTAGTCTGGGACTCTTTGGCCTCTTTCATTTTGACTTTGATCTCTTGGTCTAAACGAGCACGGACCTTGTCGATGCTGAAGCTGGCAGGAAGCTGGCTTGGCGGATAATCGACAAATGTCTGCAGGAACTTCGCAGAACGTTGAGTCGCTTGCTCAGTGATGAACAGGTTCTTGGTCAGGAAGTCGTAGTATTGGTCAGAAACAACGTCTGCACGCTCATACGGATCCATGCGCAGATTGAAGATCTTAGGCAGACGGAGGCACACGAAAGGTTCGCTCCAAACCTTCATGCCGCCGGGCGCGCGCTGCTCGCAGAAGACAACCTTCCAGTTACCAAAACGCATACCCACCAGCTCGGTATCATCGTTGAAGTAGTAGAACTCTTTGCGTGCACCTTCGTCGGTTTTACCGGTGATGTAATCAAGCTGGTTAAAGCCATCAAGGTGAACCTTGAAGTTCTTACCATCGAGATCGGCCCCTTTAAGCAGGCGTTCTTTGATGTCTGTATCGCCTGCGGCTGCCAACAGGGTTGGGAACCAGTCAAGACCCGAGAACATTTCGCGAGAAACAGTTCCTGGCTTGATGTGGCCGGGCCAGCGGACCATCGCAGGTACACGATAAGCCCCTTCCCAGTTTGAGTTTTTCTCGTTGCGATAAGGCGTGGTGGCAGCATCTGGCCAGGAGAACTGGTTAGGGCCGTTATCGGTGGTGTAAACCACGATGGTGTCATCGGCGATTTTCAAATCATCCAGCGATTTGAGCAGCTTACCCACGTCACCGTCGTGCTCGATCATGCCGTCGGCGTACTTATTGCCGGGCATGCCGCTCTGGCCTTTCATTGAATCACGCACATGGGTAAACATGTGCATGCGGGTGGTGTTCATCCACACGAAGAAAGGTTTATCCGCCTTGACCTGTTTCTCCATGAAGTTGATGGCGGCTTGGGTTGTATCGTCGTCAATGGTTTCCATGCGCTTGGAGGTCAGCGCACCAGTGTCTTCGATTTTGCCGTCAGCGGAAGACTTGATTACACCGCGCGGGGAAGCTGTCTTGATAAACTCCTGATCATCCTTCGGCCACATTGCGCGCTCAGGTTCTTCTTCGGCATTGAGGTGATACAGGTTGCCGTAGAATTGATCAAAACCATGATTGGTGGGCAGATACTCATCACGGTCACCCAAGTGATTCTTACCAAATTGACCTGTCGCATAGCCGTGCGACTTGAGCGCCTGGGCAATAGTGACATCACGCGCCTGAAGCCCGACTTTGGCACCCGGCAAGCCGACTTTCGACAGCCCTGTTCGGAAAATGGTTTGCCCGGTGATAAAGGTAGAACGCCCAGCTGTGCAGCTGTTCTCCGCGTAGTAGTCGGTAAATTTCATACCTTCCTTAGCGATGCTATCGATGTTCGGCGTCTCATAACCCACAATCCCTTCACCGTAGCTGCTGATATTGGTAACACCAACATCATCACCGAAGATAACCAATATATTAGGCTTGTCTGCCGCCAATACCGTAGGTGAACCGATAGCGGTTGCAACAGCAAATGCGATCCCCGATAGCCACTTCCCTTGCATAGTCATATTTGGATCCTTCCATTGATAAATAATTACCATAGACTTTTATAGCTTTTCGCTCGACAGCTGAGTTAGCTCAGCGTTACACCAGAACATAGTTACTGATGGAACAAGTCGAATTCAAAGTATAAACACGCTTGCAGCGCTCAGTCTTAGTTAAGTCAGAAACAGGCCAGTCCTTTTGGATTGAATCGGCGTCAGTTTCGAAAGTGCCATCATTGGCAACAATATGGCCTATTGAGATCACTGCATTTTTGAAGAAATTAGCCGCCAAATCCTGTCAAAGTAGACAACATTCATTAGTTCCGTCCGCAGCCAACTTCCTGTCAAAGTCGCAGCTACATGGAGCTCGCGGGCATATTGGATTGCGGCGTATGAACTGGCGCGCAGTGACTTTCCTCTGCAACTAGTGATTAACCGCAGAACTGCTGGAGCCTATATTCAGAATGAGATAAACATATAAACGACCAAGCAAATCCGGCCTGATTGTAATTAAAATGTAGCATTAGCAAACTGCAGCAGTAATGAGCATTGCGCTTCAAAGAGTACTGTTTGTTATCAGCATTAAATCGCCTCGCTGAACTAAACAGCACTCACCACTTACAGCAACCCGCCGCCTAAGATTTAAAAAACCGCTCTCGCACCGCCGCAACTGATGCTTCCCTGAGCATGGCGATAAAAAGTTGCTCAACGTCAGTCAACAACTGATTTTCCGGGGTTACCAGATACACCTCGTTGACCGGCAGGTTGTCGTAAGGTGGCAGCTGGAAAAGAATCTTCTGTTCGACGAAGGGCTTAGCGCCTTCGACGGTCAATGCACCAAAACCAAGGCCAGCGAGGATCAGGCGGCGCACTTCTTCCTCGTTGGGCGATACGGCAACCAACTTGCCCCAGAACTGCAACTCGGCGCGCACTGCGCTAACCGCACTGAGGCCATCGCCTGGCTGATCACTCTCGAACGAGACATAGGCCTGGCCGCGCATATCCGCTGCGGTGAGATCCGGTCTGCCATACAGCGGATGACGAGCACCGCAGTAAAAGGCCATCTGCTCGTAACCAAGCAGGTCGAAATGCAGACCGGTCTGGGCGGTTTTCTTGTTGCTGATACCAATGTGCAACTGCCCATGCGCAACAGCATTGACGATATCGACGCTCGGTTGCGAGCTGAGCGTGAGCAGCACTTTGGGGTAGCGCTGATGAAACTTGACCAGCGTGTCATCAAAAGACTGACAGCTGACATGACTGGCGACCTGAATATGCAACTCGCCGAGAACGGCATCGGTTTCACCAGCGAACTGCTCAGCCATTGAGTCGATGATGCTGCCAGCCGAAGACACATACTCGTACACCCGCAAGCCCTGCTCCGTCAGCGAGAACATGCCCTTTTTGCGGTGGATCAAGCGCATGCCCAAATGCGCTTCCAAACGCTTCAGCGCATTACTCACACTCGGCTGACTGAGGGCGAGTTTGCGCGCAGCGCCGGTGATGCTGCTTTCCTCGACAATCACCAGAAATGTGTACAGCAGGTTCCAGTCCAAATTGCGCAACAGGCGCTCACGCGGCGACAGCATACGATTCTCCACCCAACCAGCGGTCATAGTAGGCGAAACCGCATGCAACAGCGTACCGGCAAACACTCGACGCACTTTTGCCGTCATGCATCATCTTTACCCTGCGAATCAAAAACGCCCGATTCTTGCGAGCCGGGCGTTCTCGGTATGGCACCAGCAGGTGGCCAGGTCAGTCGACGTCGTAGTTGAGCAGGTCTTCATATTGCGCACGGCGGCGGATTAGCCGGCTGCCTTGTTGCAAGTCAACCATCACCGCGGCGGCAGCCTGGCGGCCACAATATTCGGTCATGTTTTCCAGCGCATAAGCACCCACATCCAATAAGGCGATGATGTCGCCCATGCCAGTATCTGCCGGCAATTCACGCAGGTTGGGTTGGTTGACCAGAACCTTTTCCAGCACGCTGCGATGCGCATTCAATGCAGGCTCAGCCGCCAGCAAAGAACTGACCGCGCCCTCGCCTTCGATATCATAATAGGTGTCACTGCTGTCACACAGCGGGCCGGCCATGCGGCAGTTTTTGGTTTGCACATCGTCCGCGCGCGAGGCGTTGACCATGTGGAAATACCAGCCATGATAAATGTCGAACAACACGCTGTAACCGGCATCGAGGTAATACACCGGATTGTTCTGGCGCTGCTTCCTGGCTTCGATGCGACTGAGCAAAATGGCCGTATCGCTGACCATGCTGCGCCCGGGCTCGACGATGATTTCTATTTGCTCGCCCAGCGCTTCCGCAATCGGTTTGACCAGATGCCTGGAGAGTTGGGCGAAGTCGATACTGGTGCGATAGTTTTCGCCGTAATGCGCGGCCACCTGGCTAAAGTTCTCTTGCGCACTGCTGTAGTTTTTCGGAAAACCACCGCCGAGGTTCACATGCTCCAGCGGGTACGGCAGCATCTCGCAAACGTGGCGGACGTAGTCGATTAAGAACTGTGCCTCAGCCTCGTAAATCGCTATGTCGTTTACCTGAGTACCAATGTGCGCGTGTACACCGACCATTTTCAAGGCATCCGGGTGCTGCACAATCAGCTCGATCGCGGCAGCTTGCTCAAGGCTGGTCATGCCGAACTTTGAGCTTGATGTGCCGGTTTGCCAGCCCGCGGCTGCGCCGCCCTGAATCTCGGGAATAATGCGCAAGGTCAGGCGAGCCTGCTGCTTCAACTCGGTGGCCACCTCAAGAATGCGCTGGACCTCGCTAAGCGAGTCGACGTTGATAGCGCCAATGCCCGCCGCGATCACCTCGCGTAGTTCACCACGCTGCTTGGCCACCCCGTTGAACACCATGTCGGCAGGTTTGTATCCGGCAACGCAGGCTTTGTAGAACTCACCGCCAGAGTTGACCTCGACCGCCAACCCGCAATCCTTGAAGACTTTGAGCACGGCCAGATTGGCGCACGCCTTACTGGCAAAACAAACGCGGGTGTTGGCGTGCTCGCGGCGGAAATTACTGAGAATATCCAGCGCGTTTTCGCGCAGGCGGGTTTCCGAATATACGTAAAGCGGCGAGCCGTATTGAGCAATCAACGACTCGGCCTGAACCCCATCAATCAGTAATTTATTGTTCTCACTGGTCAGGTGCTCGGCTCTCTTCCATGGGTGTAACGCAACAACTTGGCTCATAAATACTTACTTGTCTGGGTGAATAAAGCGTGGGTGGAGAACAGCAGGTAAGAATCAGCCGGCATCAGGCATTTATCAAATGCATATTAATTATGTAATAGATTCTCATAGGCTATGCGTACAACCCAGCGAGCGACTTCCAGCAGCTTGAGACTCAGATTGAGCAAAAGAGTGGCTAACTGCTGTTCGCGAAATACCAATCTCAAGCGCCAAGCGCACAATATTGCAAGGCACATATTGCCTTTGAGCCAGCATTTTGAGCGAGCGAATGAGCCTTGCGCGGGCACGACTAAGTCACCCACAACTCATTGCTGTGGCATTGAACGGACAACGCGACGCGAACTCGCTAGCAGAAAATCCGTACAAAACTATGGACACAGATCAATTTGGCAGCAGTTTTCCACAGCAAAGCTGCGACCTGGCGTCGCACCTCTGGCGTGCGATTTTGCCTGTTTAAAAGTCGCTACAGGCCAGATTTGATAGGGACCTAACAAACTTCCATCGCCAAAAAAGAGCCGTATCTTGGGCCTTCTTCGAGGCACAGCCGGCTATTTGTAACTTGAAGTTACCGCCGTAATAACTTGTAATAATTGCGCCACCCTTCATACGGATCTGTGAAATTCCACACGAGCCAGCGAAGGGTAACTCCACGCGCAGGCATTGCTCGTGGTGGCTGAATAACCCGTCGGCTCACACCGTTCAGTGGGATTCACCTCAAAGGATTGTCCGCAGCAAACCCCTCACGGGGTCACGCATACGCTGACTAACAATATTCCAAACAGCGCACAACTCAGTTTCGCCTCGCGAGAACTGGACGGGACAACTTCGTCTGGCGTTCTTGCGGCAGCTGGGTGTTGCGCAAAAAAAACGTCCGACAGCAAGCGCCGTCAGGACTGTGTCGGCATCGGCGCCCTGAACAGAGAGGGCAGGCGCCGGGGTCAATTCATCCATTAAGGCCGCAAGATGAAAACTGAGCAGTATCTTGGATACCTGAAACGACTGACGTGGCTGCCCTTGCTCATGCTGGGTGGTTGCAAAATGACCTTGCTCGACCCCAAGGGTCAGGTCGGCGTCGATGAGAAGTCACTGATTATTACCGCGACTTTGCTGATGCTAATCGTAGTGATCCCGGTAATCGTGATGACGCTGGCATTTGCCTGGAAATACCGCGCGTCCAACACCAAAG
>MDTG01004644.1_pt1 | contig 20928 bp, 25 predicted proteins | sample 811421 | NCBI WGS metagenome assembly MDTG01 (sample SAMN05326645, study PRJNA326480) | marine metagenome | isolation source: seawater | place: Pacific Ocean: South East | collected 2011
AAGGAGTGTTCCATGAATTGGCGCAATGGATGTATTGGTGCAGCAGCGATCATGCTGGCAGCGTGCGGGTCCGAGGAAGAACCGACGGCATCGAATACCACCCCTGCAGCGGAGGAGCCGACCGCGGCTGCCGAAGTAGAAACCGAAACATGGGGTTTTGCCCTGGAAGAGATTGATGGCAGTGTGCAATACGAATACGGCGCCAAGTTCGCCGAGCTGATCAAGGAAAAGACCGACGGCGCGGTTGAGGTCAAACTCTACCCCTACGGCCAGTTGGGCGGCCTGACCGACATCTACGATCAGGTGCAGTCCGGTGCAGTGCAGTTTGCCTTCGGCTCCGGCTTTCTGGGCGGTACCGTCCCCGAGTCGCAGCTGTTCAGCCTGAACTTTGTGCTGACCGATGACGAGAAGACCAACACCGAGATCCTCAACGACCCGGCCTTCCGCAAGAACGAGGATCTGGTTGCCTCCTACCGTGATCGCGGCCTGCAGCCGCTCGCCATCGTGCCGGAAGGCTGGCAGGTCTGGAGTGCCAACAAGGCGGTCCGCACCCCTGAGGATTTTGATGGCCTGGCGATCCGCACCATGGATAACCGCCTGCTGCGCGAAACCTACAGCGCCTACGGCGCCGACCCGACCACCATGGAATACGGCGAGCTGTTCAGCGGCATGCAGCTGGGCCAGCTGGACGGCAATATCCAGCCGGTATTTGCTCACCAGGAGATGGACTTCTACAAGGTTCAGGACTATCTGATCTTTGCCAATCAGGCGCAGTTCATCGCCACCTTCATGGCTAATAGCGAGTGGTATGACGGCCTGAGCCAGGAGCGCAAGGACGTTGTTGAAGAAGCGGTGGTTGAGCTGGTGCCGTGGATTCACGACGTGCAGACCCGCCTGAACACCGAGCGTCTGGATATCATCACCGAGAACAGCGACATCGAGCTGCTGTACCTCACCGCCGAAGAGCGTGAAGCCTTCCGCGAGCGTAGTCTGCCTGTGCGCGACGTGTTCGCCGAGATGGTGGGTGAGCGCGGAACTCGCCTGATGAACACCCTGATCGAGCAGGTTGAGCAGGCTGATGCCGCCAAGGTAGCGCCGGCTGAGCAGGAGTCGAGCGAGGAGGCTGAAGAGGCCGACGCCGAGCCGCAAGCCGACGCCGCCTGATCCATCGCGTTACCACGTTGTAAGCAGCGGCCCGCCGGCCTACCGGCGGGCCGCTTTGCGTTGGGCTGTGCTGCTCGGTAGCATAGCGTCCTCTTTATCTTGTTCGGAACTCCGTCATGTCGACCCTAGATCGTGCTGCCGTTGAACAGGCTCTGGCTCAATACCAGGACCCCTACCTGAAAACCGACCTGCTGAGTTGCGGCTGCCTGCGCCGTCTGGAGATCAGCGGCGGGCAGGTTGAAGCGGAGCTGGTGCTTGGGTATGCGGCCGGTAGCCTGGTAGGCGGCATTGCGCAGATGCTGCAAATGGCGGTTGAGAACGTTGATGGCGTGACCTCGGCCAAGGTCAGCGTGCGCTGCGAAATTGAAGCAGGCGCGGTGCAGGGGCAGGTCGCGGCACTGGCCAACGTCAAAAACGTGATTGCTGTGGCCTCTGGCAAGGGCGGGGTGGGTAAGTCCACCACGGCTGCCAACCTGGCCTTGGCACTGGCGCGAGAGGGCGCCAAGGTCGGTGTGCTGGATGCCGACATTTATGGCCCCAGCATGGGCCTGATGCTGGGCCTGCCCGAAGGCACGCGGCCGGAAACCCGCGAAGGCAAGTGGTTTGTGCCACCGCGCGCCCACGGCATTCAGGTCATGTCCATGGCGTTTCTGGTGGATGACAACACGCCGGTGGTCTGGCGTGGGCCGATGGTGTCCGGTGCGCTGATGCAATTGCTGACGCAGACCGCCTGGGATGATCTGGACTACCTGGTGGTAGACATGCCGCCGGGCACCGGTGACATCCAGCTCACCCTGGCCCAGAAGGTGCCGGTAACGGGCGCGGTGATCGTCACCACGCCGCAGGATCTGGCACTGCTGGATGCCAAGAAGGGCATCGGCATGTTCGAGAAGGTGAACATTCCGGTGCTGGGGGTGGTGGAGAATATGGCCATTCACATTTGCTCCAACTGCGGGCACGCCGAACACCTGTTTGGTGAGGGCGGTGGTGAGCGCCTGGCGGCGCAATACAATGTCGAGCTGCTGGGCTCCATGCCTCTGTCAATGATGATCCGAGAGCAGGCCGATGGCGGTAAGCCGACGGTGGTTGCCGAGCCGGAGTGCCAGATCAGCATGGTCTATCAGGATATGGCCCGTCACGCCGCTGCGCGGATTGTTGCCTTGAACGGTGGCGGTGACATGCCGCAGATCAGCATCAGCGACGACTGATGGCGGTCTTTTGTCATTGCCTATAACCCGGTAACATGCTGGCTCGTTTTCGTACACATCACTCAGGACCCGCCATGAGCATCAAATCCGACCGCTGGATCCGCACCATGTCCCAGGAACAGGGGATGATCGAACCCTTTGTCGAGCGCCAGATTCGCGGTGCCGAGGGCGAGCGTGTCATTTCCTACGGGGTGTCGAGCTATGGCTACGATGTGCGCTGCGCCGACGAGTTCAAGGTATTCACCAATATCCACTCGGCGATCGTTGACCCGAAAAACTTTGACGACAAGAGCTTTGTCGACATTCAGAGTGATGTTTGCATCATCCCGCCGAACTCCTTCGCGCTTGCCCGCACCGTCGAGTACTTCCGCATTCCGCGCAATGTGTTGACCATTTGCCTTGGCAAGAGCACCTACGCGCGCTGCGGCATCATCGTCAATGTCACGCCGCTGGAGCCGGAGTGGGAAGGGCATGTGACTCTGGAGTTTTCCAATACCACCAACCTGCCGGCCAAGATCTACGCCAACGAAGGCGTGGCTCAGATGCTGTTCTTTGAATCCGACGAGTCCTGCGAAACCTCCTACCGTGATCGCGGTGGCAAGTATCAGGGCCAGCGCGGTGTTACCTTGCCGCGCGCCTAGCAAGAGCGCATGACGAAAAACCGGCCTATGGCCGGTTTTTTTGTGCCTTGTCCGGGCGGATAAAGCCAAAGGCGTGCCCGCGCACTTCAGCCTGGGTAGCCCTCGCAATCAGCGCTCTCAATAAAGCGCTGCCCTGAAGTAGCCCCAAACTGTTGCGAACAAGCAAAAAAAACCGCCGCTTTCGAGCTGCCGTGGAACAGCGCGAAAGGGGCGGTGCAATGCTGACGGAACAGCAACCCGGGCACAGCTCCTGATGGGGAGGTGCTAGCCCGGGCTGGGTATTACAGGGTTTTGGAGACCGACAGGGTGACGTTGGAGTCACAGGAATCCTGGCTGGAGTAGGCGCAGTCGTTGCCCAGGTCGGTGTCGCTGTACATCAGAGCTACGTCCAGACCCAGAACGGTTTTGCTCAGGGTAACGGCCCAGTCGCCGTATTCTTCGTCACCATCAACGCCATTCAGCGGATCTTTGGTGTCGGTCAGACCGTAGTGCAGGCCCAGGCCCACGTCGTAGGGCAGGGAGAAGTCATAGCCTACGTAGGTGTACAGTGCGCTCTGCGGGTCGTACGCGTATTTGGCGCCCAGGGTCAGGCCGTAGAGGCTGATGCTGGCCAGAGCTTCTTCAACATCGATGGAGCTGTTCTTCGGGTAGGTATAAGTAGTCCAGGACAGGTCGTAGCTGATGTCGTCGGTGATGCTTCCGCCGTAACCGGCGTAGTAGTCGATTTCGACGCTGGAGCCGCCAAAGTCGGCGGAGTCGACGTTGGATGCCCAGGCGCCAATGTACAGGCCGCTTTCGTGAGCGATATCCAGGCTGCCCTGGATTGCGCCGGCGCCGTCGGTTTGCGACTGGCCGCGCCAGATGTAGTCGGTTGCCAGGGTGGCAGTCATGCTGACGTCAAACTCGCCCATGGCGGTATCAAAGGCTTCGGCGTGTGCCATGTTGGCAAAAGAGAGCGTGCTGGCGGTAGCAACGGCAACTGCGATTTTCTTCATCATCACGTAATACCCCGTAGGTTTTTGATTTAAGTGCGTTGGCATTGCTCACATAGCATTTAGCTTGCCAGTTTTTTATTTTCCAGTTAAATCAATTGCTTACGTTGTTTTTGCGTGAGTGGTGGCCGTTCAGGGGCAGGTGGTTACGTTGCTTGCGCACTTCTGTGGTGCGCAATTTAAGGGGCAGTGGTGCATTTGGTGGCAGGCTGCCACTGTGGGGCCGAAATGGCTTAGCTCTGCAGGCTCACAAGGGCTACCAGCGACTTGCTGCGCTGATAGCGCTGCAGGCGCGAGCTGAGTGATTCAGGTAGCTCCGCAGCAGGTTCAAAGCCGCTGCGCTGGTAAAAGGAGGTAAGGGGCGGGGCGCAAAACAGCCATATGGGTCCGGCGACTTCACCGCGTACCTGTCTTAGCAGCAGGCTGCCCAGACCCTTGGTGCGAAGTGAAGGTGCTACGAGTAAGGCGGTCAGCCAGTGACCCGTTTCAACGGGTTGCAGGCACAGGCAGGCGCAGATGTCGGGGGCGCGCAGCACCCAAATCTGCTGTTGGCCATTAGCCTTCATGCCGCGATGGTGGCTGCGGTAGAAGCGGTTGGCCAGTGGCAGCAGCTCGCGGGGCAACTGCTGCAATGTCGGGAGTGTCGTGTCCGCTGATGCCGTCAACGGGGCGCTACTGGCGGTGGCGAGTGCGCTTGCCCATTACGGCAGACACCACAGACAGCGCCAGAAATAGCGGGCTAAGCAGTGCGCCCAACTGGTCGTAGGGGGCGCCAAAGCCACCCAAGGCAAATACGGCGGCGGCAAGCGACATGACAATAAAGGCGATGGCCCAGTTGTACATGGGGGATCTCCTCGGTACGGCGGTAAAACGCTCAGTTAGCTGGTTATCGAAAGCTCCAGGTCGAGTGGCTTCCATTATATGAAAGTAAATCGCAGGTTTGGGCTCCAGAGGCATGATTTTTTCCTTTCCTTCTTATCGCATTACAGCTGCAGTCGGTTGGCGGCTTGGAGTGTCGGGTTTCTCCAGCGTGCTTCGTTTACCGTCTGAGTTCGTCCTACATGCAGTTGACTCGCGTCTACGCTGACAACGCCTGGCGTATGCAGGGCGGTTGCTACCGCAACACGCTTGTCGCCGCGCTCGGGCACCACGCCACTTAGCCTTACAACACCCTCGTTGCTGTCCACACGGATGTCGATGCCGGACGTGTTACCATGCCAAGTCAACCGTGACTGCAGAGTACTGACGATGCTGCTGTCGTCTGCAGATTGAACTATCGTGGCCTGGTGTGGCTCCATGCTTAGGGCCGGCTCGTGTGCCTGGGTGCTCATTGACAGTGAGCAGAACAGGGCGGTGGACAGGCTAAGCAGTGCGATGGGTTTGGCGCTGCGCATGACGGTTTCTCCAGTCAATATCCGTATAAAGGTTGGCTTGTGGCTCGCCTTTTTCTGGTTTGTAGTAGTACTAGAGCAAGCGTCGTGCCAGGGTTTTTCCAGTTTTTAATTCAATAAAAATCAATAACTTATAAAGTTTTAACAGATTGCCTTGCATGCAGTTTGCAAGATGCCTCCCGGTGGGCCATGCATTTTGCACGACTGCCTTGCGGTGGGATCAGCGCCCGGAGAAGACAACCCTTATGGATGCAACTCAAAGCAATGGACGGATCTTGCTGGTTGATGACGAGCCAGCAATTTTGCGTACCTTCCGTTACTGCCTCGAAGACGAGGGTTATCTGGTTGCAACCGCCAGTAATGGCATGCAGGCCGAGTCTGTTTTGCACAGTCAGGTGTTTGATCTGTGCTTTCTGGACCTGCGCCTGGGTGAGGAGAACGGCCTGGATGTGATGGCGCGCATGCGAACCATCGCGCCCTGGATGCGAGTGGTAATGGTGACGGCCCACTCGGCAGTGGATACCGCGGTCGACGCCATGCAGGCCGGCGCCGCCGATTATCTGGTCAAACCCTGCAGCCCCGACCAGTTGCGCATGTCCGCGGCCAAGCAGCTTGAAGCACGGCAGATGGCTGCGCGGCTGGAAACCTTGGAAGAAGAGGTGCGCCAGACCCGCGTCAGCGGCGATTCGCAGAGCCCTGCGATGATGGCGGTGCTGGAAACCGCGCGTCAGGTCGCCGGTACCGACGCCAACATCCTTATTCTGGGTGAATCGGGTACGGGCAAGGGCGAGCTGGCCCGCCTGATTCACGGCTGGAGCCGCCGGGCCAAGAAGGAATGCGTCACCATCAACTGTCCGTCACTCAATGCCGAGCTGATGGAAAGTGAGCTGTTCGGTCACACCAAGGGCGCCTTTACCGGTGCCAGCGAGAGCACCTTGGGGCGTGTCAGCCAGGCCGACGGCGGCACCCTGTTTCTGGACGAGATCGGCGACTTTCCGCTGACCCTGCAGCCCAAGTTGCTGCGCTTTATTCAAGACAAGGAATACGAGCGCGTCGGCGACCCGGTAACGCGCCGCGCGGATGTGCGCATTCTGGCGGCAACCAACCTCGACCTGACCGAGATGGCTAAGGAAGGGCGCTTTCGCGAAGACCTGCTCTATCGCCTCAACGTAATTACCCTGACCTTGCCTCCGCTGCGCGAGCGTACCGACGATATCCTCACCCTGGCCGATCGCTTTCTGGCCGGCTTCGTCAAGGAGTATGCCCGGCCGGCGCGCGGGTTCAGCGAAGCCGCACAGAACGCGCTGCTCAACCACGGCTGGCCCGGCAACATCCGTGAACTGCGCAACGTTATCGAGCGGGCCAGCATCATCTGCAATGAAGAACGGGTGGATGTGGCGCACCTGGGCCTGGGCGCCGAACCGGAAGACAACGCCGCGCCGCGGGTGGGCGCAAGCCTGAGTCTGGATGAGCTGGAGAAGGCGCATATCGCAGCCGTGCTGGCCTCCAGCCCGACACTGGAGCAGGCGGCCCGTACCCTGGGGATTGACGCCTCTACCCTGTATCGCAAGCGTAAGCAGTTCGGCCTATGAAGCTGCGCAGCCAGCTGTTTTTCAGCAGCAGTGCGCTGCTGACAGTTGCTCTGGTCGGCTTGCTGGTAGGGATGGTTGGCGTACTAAGCCTCACGCAGTCACAGAGTCTGAGTGTCAGCAGCAACATCGGCATCCTCAAGGCAACCATGGGCATGCGTCAGGAAATCGGACGTCAGGTCACCATGCTGCTGGCCGAAGACTTTGATTCTGCCGCGCTCAAGGAGTCAGACCGGATATTCAAGGAGTGGCTGACAGAGGCCGGCGAGCAGGCCAGAACCGATGACGACCGGCAGGCCATTGAAGAGATCAGGCGCGCGTATTCGGTCTATGACCAAGTGCTCAGACGTCCGACCTCCCTGCGCCGAGACCTGCTTTCCGAAAGCACACTCAGCCTGAATGTCGCGGCCATGCGTGACCGTATCAATGAGGTGCAGAACCGCTACCTCGAATATGTCGAAGCCGCTGAAACCGCAGCCCACCAGCGCGCCTGGTTGATTGCCATACTGCTGGGCCTGATTGGTTTGGCTGTGTTGCTGCTGGGCCTGCTGACCGCTCACAGTATTGCCCAGCGCTTTGGTCGCCCGATCGAGAGCCTGGCGCAGGCTGCCGACCGTATTGGTCAGGGCGACTTCAACGTGATGTTACCGCTCTCGCCAGTTAACGAGGTGGCGGCGCTCAGCCGCCGTTTTGGTGCCATGGCCGAGGCACTGCGTCAGTTCAAGAGTACTGACCTGGAGGCTCTGCAGTCGGAGCAGCGGCGTTTGCAGGCGGTACTCGACAGTATTGATGACGGCTTGTTGATTCTTGACCAGCACGGTGAGGTGGACCACTTCAACCCGGTTGCCCGGCGCCAGCTCAACTGGGACGCGCGCGAGTTGGGCCAGTCGCTGGGCATGGCCATGGGCCGTCCGGAGCTGGATGAGCAGGTGCGTGAAGTGCTGGCCGGCAACGCCTTCAGCAGTGAGCAGGAAGACCTGGCTGTTCAGGTGTCGGGTGAGATGCGCTTGCTGGACTACAGCCTGACCCCGGTGGTGCGCAACGACAGCTGGGTACAGGGCGCGGTGATGGTGTTGCGTGATGTCACCGATCAACGGGCCTTCGAGCGGGTGCGCCGGGAGTTTGTGTTGCGCGCCTCCCACGAGCTGCGCACGCCGGTGACCGGCATGCACATGGCCTTTGCTCTGTTGCAGGAGCGACTGGAGTTTACGCCGGGCAGTCGCGAGCAGGATCTGTTCGACACCGTCGATGAAGAAATGCGCCGGCTGGTGGATTTGATCAACGACCTGCTCAACTTCTCGCGCTATCAGAATGGCTTGCAGAAGCTTGAACTTGAGCCTTGCGATCCGCGCGAGTTGGTACGGGCGGTGGTTTCACGTTTCGAGGCCCAAGCGCAGCAGCAGGGCATCAGCATGCACGAAGAGATTGATGAGGAGGTGGCGGTTGCACGGCTTGACCGCCTGCAGCTGGAGCGGGTGCTGGACAACCTGGTAGGCAACGCGTTGCGGCACAGCGATGTGGGCGGCAGCATTACGGTATCGGTGCAGCGTAATGGCAAGCGGATTGTATTTGCCGTCACCGATACCGGTGAGGGCATCCCCTACAGCCAGCAGATTCGTGTGTTTGAGCCCTTTGTTCAGGGGGGCGGCAAGAAGGGCGGGGCCGGCCTTGGCCTGGCGCTGTGCAAGGAGGTCGTGCAGCTGCACGGTGGCCACATTGGTGTGACCTCACGGCCCGGCGAGGGCGCCAGCTTCCATTTCGCTCTGCCGTTGTAGCGCTGGCAGGCGCTGATTGGTCAGCGCTTGCCCATCGAGCGACGGGTGCCGCGGGGCGGCATGTGCACACGCTTGGTGTGCGGGTCAAAGCCGGCTTTACCCTGCTTGGGAGCGTTGGCTTTACCGGCCTGCTTGCCGGCTGCAGCAAAGAGGGCACCGAGACCGGTTGCTGACGGCGTAACCGGTTGCTCGGTGTTAGCATCGTTCAGACGTTGCTCGTCTTGCTTGCTCATGGCGCTCTCTCCGGATGTGGGGCGGCGAGTATAGCGATTTGCCGACACTGCCATAAGCCCTTGTTCGTCTGATAGGCAACCGACCCTGGGCGCGTTAGCGTATTTCGTTGGCGAAGCGTCCAACCGCATCCACTACCTGTTTGGCCCCCGCCTGAATCTCGACGATGACGGCGCCTGCCTGGTTGGCGTAATCCAGGCCGTTGGCAGCCTGTTCTCGGCTAGCCGCCATGTCTTTGACCGCGTCATCGGCCAGTTGCTGGTTGCGCTCTACTACCGTGATGATCTCTTCTGTTGCCGAGCTGGTGCGGCCCGCCAGTTGCCTGACCTCATCGGCTACAACCGCAAAACCGCGACCCTGTTCGCCGGCGCGGGCCGCCTCGATAGCCGCATTCAGGGCCAGCAGATTGGTCTGCGCGGCGATGCCGCTGATGGTCTGCACGATAGAGCTGATCAGCAGCGACTGCTTGCCCAATGCCTCTATGCCCTGCGTGGCAGATTCAACCTGCTCAGCCACGCGGTGCATGGTGCTCACCGTTTGTTTGACTACCTCGGCCCCACGCTCAGAGGTTGAGTCGGTGTTCAGCGAGACATCGTAGGCAATGCTGGCGGCCTGCTTTACCTCGGCCTCGCGTTCCACCTGTTCGGTGATCACGGTGGCAAATTTCACCACCTTGTACAGCTTGCCTTCGATGTCGTAGACCGGGTTGTAGCTGGCCTCCAGCCAGACATCGCGGCCTCTGCTGTCGACCCGATGAAAGCGACTGGAAACAAACTCGCCCCGGTTCAGGGTTGCCCAGAACGCCTGATATTCGTTTGTCTGCGCCGTGCCAGGTGTACAGAACAGGCTGTGATGCTTGCCTTTGATCTGCTCCAGCGAATACCCCATCGCCTGCAGGAACTGGTCATTGGCGGTAATCACATGGCCGCCAAGGTCGAATTGAATAACCGCTGTGGAGCGGAGCAGGGCGTTGATGAATTCCTGGTTTTCCTGCGCGGTCTGGAGCCGTGTAGTGATGTCCCGAGCGTAGCCTTGCAGATACGAGAGTTTGCCGTCTGGCGTCTTGAGGGGGTACCAGTTGATGTGCATCCAGCCCAGCTGCCCATCCTTGCGCAGAAAGCGGTAGTCATCCTGCACGGATTCGACCTTGGCAATCGCGGCCTGAAAGGCGCGGTAGCAATTGAGTTGTTTAAGGAAGCGCTGATTAATTCCACACGCTCTCTGCGAGTGCTCAAGCGTGCAGATGCAAGGCGCGATGTGCAGCCAATAGTGGTTCTATTGGCAAACAGCGCAACGCAGCAGGTGCGTGCTTGAGCGCTCGCCCTACGGGTCGTTCAGGCTGGGCCGCACTCTGCGTTGTGATTTCTCGACAGGTCCCGACATGCCTTCGAAACCACGTCTTGATTGCAGCCCAGCCTGAACGCCAGAGGGCATGTGGAATTGATCAGCGCTTCCTCAACGTATTCCGGCACCAGATCGTTCAAGGGGCGCCCAACCAGTTCGTGAACGCTATAGCCCAGGGCGCTGGCGAAGGCCGGGTTGACTGCGCGGATGTTGATCTGGGCATCAAGCGCAATAGTGAGCGTCTGCTGTTCCATCATCGCGAACAGCTGGCGTGCCTCATCCAGTTCCTGTTGCTGCCTTTGCAGGGTTTGCTTTAGTTGTTTGTTGAACATGGCGGCGTCCTTCCCATGGGCTTCAACCTGTATCGGCAGAGCTGTTCAAGCCGTTAGTGATGTACCATCGAGAATAGGACAAGCGGCGGTATACTGCCCGCAGGGCGCTGGTCTTGCTGTGTTGCCCGCGCTCCGGCATCGTGACGAGCGCAACTGAGCTGTTTCTTCATCAGGCGATTTCATGGTTATTCAACGTAAGGGCAACGCGGCGGCGGTTTCCATGTCGCCATTGCATGAGCTGGACAAGGCGCTGGAGCTGTTGCACTTCGGTTTCCGCGGGCTGACGGTCGAGGCTGACCGCTATCTTGCGCAGCTTGGCTTGTCGCGGGTGCACCACCGCGTGCTGTACGTGATTGCCCGCGCAGAGAACATTACGGTGGGAGCGCTTGCTGACACCCTGGGCATCAGCAAGCAGGCGTTGCACCGGCCGCTGACCCAGCTGCAGAACGACGGCCTGGTGCTGCACGCGCGTGACCCGCAACGCCACCGTTTCAAATTGCTGACCCTTACCGACAAGGGTGCGGAAGTGGAACAGCAGGCCTCAGACCGGGAGCGCAAGGCAATCGGTGAGGCGCTGAATCGGGTATCGGCCGAAGGGCAAGACGGCTGGTACGCCGTCATGCAGTCGTTGGCGGACCGGCTCTAACGCTCCTTTACCATCAGCGTTGCGCTGGCCTTGGCGTAGAGCTTGCCGTCGTCATCACGGATATCCGCCTCACAGATCGCCAGCGAGCGGGTGCGTTCGACCAGCCAGCCGCAACTCTTGTAGGCCTGGCCTGCTGTCAGCGGGCGTACGTATTTCACATTCAGATCCACGGTCGAGTAGCTTGCGTCCAGCGGCAGTGTCGTGAACAGCGCCAGCGCCGCCGCGCCGTCCAGACAGGTGGCCGCAAAACCGCCGTGAACCGCTCCTGCCGGGTTGAGATGGCGCTGGTCTGGCGTGGCCTGAAGCTCGACCCTACCGTGCTCTGCGGCTGTGGCGATCAGGCCCATGGTTTCGCCGATTGACGAGCCGCTGGCGCGCCGGGCGGCAAGGTCTTGCATGATCTGCAGTGCAGACGGGATTGGGGTAGTCATGGCATTGTCCTGTGGCGGTAGTTGGCGAAATCAGGCCGGCTGTGTGGTGAGCATGGATGGGCGTTGGGAAAAGTCTGCATAAAACGCGGCCAGTGCCGGGAATTGGCTGCGCCAGCCCAGGTCTGGCAAGCGAAAATCCAGATAGCCAAGGGCGCAGCCGATGCCCACCTGGGTTGCGGTGACCTCGGGCTGGCTGAGCGCGTTGCAGCTTTCCAGAACGGCCAGCGCTCGCTTGATCTTCCCCAACTGACCCTCAGTCCAGGCTGGCCATTGTTTGTCGGCCGGGCGAATCGCTTGTTCGTAGCGGATGCTCAGCGTGGCTTCCATCACGCCGTCGGCCATGGCAATCAGCGTTTGTTGCTGCCAGTGCGCACTGCTGGCAACCGGGCTGCTGCCGGATACGAGCTGCTGCAGGTAGGCGCAGATCACCCGGCTGTCGTACAGCGCTTCACCCTCGTCGGTCAGCAGGACCGGGATCTTGCCCAGCGGGTTGTGGGCGGTGACCTCGGTGTTTTCGCTGGTCGGCAGCACGGCGACTGACGTCAGCTCCAGTTGTTCATGCAGGCCTAGCTCAAAGGCCAGCACACGTACTTTGCGGGCGAAGGGCGAGGGTTGTGCGTACAGCAGTTTCATGGCGAATGTCCGGTTCAGGTTTGCGGGGATGTGGTGATGCGCTCGCGCACCATGATGCATTTGGCTGTGGGCTGAATCAGCGCCTGCAGCGCGTCATCGCAGTCGACGACTTGCGGGCAGACCAGCATCGGGTCGCACTGCTGGCTGTTCACTAACTCCAGTACTTTTGGGATGTGCGGGCGCACGTTGCAGGCCCCGACCGACATGGTCACGTTGCGCATGTACATGCCGAACAGCGGGATGCGGGGTGGCTCGAACATGATGCCGATGCAGGAGCAGTGTCCACCGGGCGCGAGCCCCAACAGGCCGCGGTTCAGCGCCTGCTCATCACGGGTCGCGGCAACGACCACGTCGTAGCCTTCATCCAGGGTACTGTGTGCGCCAATCTCTACATCGGCACCGCACAGCTCGGCCAGCGCGCGGCGGTAATCATCGGTGTCCAGATAGTCGACCTGGCCGGCGCCGGCTGCGCGTGCCATCTGCACGGCCAGCACGCCGAGGCTCTCGGTGCCGCCGACCACCAGAACGCGGGCATCGGTATACCGTTTGATCGGTGTGCTGGCGGCGACCCAGGCGTCGGTCAGATTGTCGCTGGCGCTGGCCACTGCGAGCGGGTTGGTGCCTTCTGGCAGTGGCACCAGCATGGCGTCGGCAAAGGGCACGTAGACCTCCTCGGAAAACAAACCACCCCAATGCCCGCCGGCGGGCACGCCATAGGCCGCGTATTTCTGCACCGCTGTGCAGGCGGTAGATAGCCCGCGCAGGCACTGGGCGCACTGACCGCAGGCGATCTTCCAGGGCACACAGACGAGGTCTCCACGTTGCACGCTGCGCACGTTTTCACCGGTTTGCAGTACCTCCGCCACGCACTCATGGCCAATGGCAAAGGGCGCTTTGAATGGCGTGGCGCCGGCAATCAGGCGGCGATCCAGATCGCAGCTGGCCGAAGCGATGGGCCGCACGATCGCGCCGCCAGGTGAGGCGAGTTGCGGGCTTGGGGAGTCGATCCAGGCGAGTTTGCCCGGGGCTGTCACCATGAGTTCCTGCATGCGGTGTTGCTCCTGATCACTGGCCGTAGAAGGCTTCGCCGTAGTGGATAAGCCCGTCGGCGGTAAAGTCCATGAACTCGCTGGCGCGGGTCGGGCCGCTGCCGGTATCGGCGGTCCACCAGACATTCAAGCGGCAGATGGCCGGGTCCCAGGCAAAGCTATCTACCTGCAGATTGGGTTCGCTGAGCGAGCCATAGGCGCTATGCCAGTAGCGTGCGATGGCGTCTCGGCCGGTCACCAAGGGTTCGCCGGTCAGGCGCGTGGCCAGCGGGCTGCGCATGCGTGCGTTATCGCTCAGGTGAGCCACCACCGCAGCAATGTCGATGCGGTTCCAGTCGGCGGCCCACTGGCTGACGAAGGCAGCGGCGGCTGCGCGATCCGGGAAAACGTCGTTGCAACTGCTCGTTTCAGCGAACGCGCTGGGCGCGGTTGAGCACAGCAGGCTGGTAACCAGCAGTGCGGCGTGGCGGGTCATGGCGGGCTCCTTGTTGTTATTGGCGCAACGGTTTGGGGTTTGGGCTTAAGCGGGTGGCAATGATGCTGGCACGGATAAATTTTAACGTCAACATTGTTGATATGAGGTTTGTACGGTAGCCTTCGGGCTCCGGCATAGCGCTTTGCCGGAGCCCGTATTGATTGTGATCAGGACAGACATGCAGCCCATCCGCTTTGCCGATACCGATACCTTGAGCCTGCGTCAGCTCGATGAACTCAATCACGCCCCCAAGGGCACGGCGTTTCGGGTGTTCCGTCGCTGCGAGGCGCAGCTGGAGGAAGGGAAGGATTTTTTCTACCTGGCGGCCGACCAGCACAAGGCGCTGATCGAGGCGCTGAAAGCCAGCGGGCAGATCTACGCCACCACGGTCAATCTGGTGCTGCTGAGCCAGTCAGGCTATCAGCGCATGACGGAACTTAGCCGAGCAGACCAAGCCAGCCAGAACCCGCCAGCAACGCCCCCATCAGTTGATTGAAGCGGCGCAGCGCGCGGGCTGAATGCAGCCAGCTGCGTGCCTGGATGCCCAGCCACGCCCACAGCAGCATGCAGGGAATGGCCATCAGCAGAAACAGCAGGGCCAGCAGCCAGGCCGGTGCGCCAGAACTGCTCATGAACACGCCGACCACTGCCAGCGCGACTGTCCAGGGTTTGGGGTTGATTACCTGCATCAGAGCGGCAGCGCCTGCGTCGAGCGGCTTGTCTGCTGTTGTATTCGTCGTCAGCTCAACCTCGGCGCTGGCAATTTTCCAGCCCAGCCAGCTCAGCCATAGTGCGCCAGCCCAACCCAGTAGCTTGGCGATCTCCGGGCGGGTGAGCAGCGTTGCGCCGGCGCCCAGCCCCACGGCCAAGACCAGCCCCGCTGATGCAATACAGCCGCCGAAGACAATGGGCAGGCTGGCGCGCATGCCGAAGCGCGCACTGCTGCTCATGGCGAGCAGGTTGGTTGGGCCGGGGGTGATGGAGGCGACAAAGGCAAATACCAGAAAGGGCAGCAGAGCAATCAAGGCGGGTTCTCCCGAAGGTGGATTCGAGAGTCAGTCTGCGCTGCGCTTCAGCGCCGGTCTGGAAGGCTCGTGCAGCGCTGTTGGTAGTGCGCTGGCGTCAGCCCATACGCGCGCTTGAACCAACGGCCAAGGTGGCTTTGGTCGGCAAAGCCGAGTCCTGCGGCCACCTCGGCCGGTGACTTTCCGGCCGCCAGTTGCCGGCGGGCCTGAGCCAGGCGCAGCTGAACAAGGTAGGCGTGCGGCGCGATGCCAAATGCCGCCTTGAACGCGCGGTTGAGGCGAAAGCGGTCTACGCCTGTCACAGCGGTCAGTTCGTTCAGGCCAACGTCTTCGTGCATGTGCGCGTGCAGATAGTCCCGCGCTCGCAACGCCACCTGCGGCATGCGTGGGTCGGCCTCGGTGCGCTTGCGCCAGTGGGTGTGCGCTGAGAGATTGCTGAGCAGGTAGTCCAGCGCGGTCTGGCGCACGATGCGCAGTTCCTGCTGATGCAGGGTTTGAAAGGTGCTGGCGATGGCGAAGATCAGCTCGGGCGACTGGGCTACCGTCATGCTCATGCCTGGTACGCAGTGCTCGGGCGCATCACCAAACAAGCCGCGCATTTCGCGCTCCACCCAGAGCGGGTCCAGATACAGCATGGAGTAGGTGAAGCCATCCTCGGTCGGCGCTTCGCCGTCATGCACCTCGCCCGGCTCAATCAGGATGACCTTGCCCGGCACGCTGTCGTAGCGCTGCCGCCCGCAATGAAAGCGCTGCACGCCCTGCTCGGTAAAGCCGACCAGATAGGCGTCGTGCCAATGCGGGTCGTAGGCGTGACCCTCAAAATGAGCGCGAATCGTCTCAATGCCGGTATCGGCATCCTGCTTGAGATCGATCCAGTTGCTGCTGTTCATGCGCACGGCTTCGGGTGACGGGTGTCAGTGCAGCATAACGCAGTGGTTGCGGGTGTCTGGAAGATTTGTGCACGGCTGTCGGCGGGGGCGACAGCCGTCTGTGGATCAGCGCTGCCCGGTCTTCACCCACTTGGCGACGCTGGGCGGTGTGTAGTCGCGGACCTTGGCGAGCAGGGGCTCTGCTTGGTTGTCGACGATCAGCATGTCGCGGTAGGGCTGACGCATAAAGCCTTCGTTTACGGCGTGGTTGAGAAACTCGATCAGCTTGTCGTAGTAGCCGGCGGCGTTGAACAGGGCGCAGGGTTTTTGGTGGTGGCCGAGCTGGCCCCAGGTCCAGACCTCGAACAGTTCTTCAAAGGTGCCGACGCCGCCTGGCAGGGCGATAAAGCCGTCAGACAGGTCGGCCATCATGGCCTTGCGCTCGTGCATGGAGCTGACTTCGTGCAGGGTGGTCAGGCCTTCGTGGGCCAGTTCGCGCTCGACCAGGTGGCGCGGGATCACACCAATCACTTCGCCGCCAGCGGCCAGCGCCGCATCAGCGACTGCGCCCATCAGGCCGACTTGTGCCCCGCCGTACACCAGCCCAATGCCGGCTTTGGCCAACGCGGTGCCGAGCTGCTGGGCGGCGGCAAGATATTCGGGTTGGTTGCCGGGGGCGGAACCACAGAAAACACACAGACGCATGGGCTCTCCTGATGAGCTGGGGGAGGGGCAACGCTCGGTGGTAGAGCGCGGCGTGGGGCTGATGACTTTACCGAGGCGAGGCTGATTTTGCCAGATTGATCTGGCGCGCCGACGGCCAGAAAGGCTGTCTGCGCGAGGCTCTGCTGCACCGCGTATCAGGCCTGCAGAGCAGCCTGCCCGGGGCCTTTGAGGAACACGGACGAGCACAGGATGTAATACGAGAACGGGCGCAGGTTGTTCAACAGGTCGCGTGGCTGGCTGATGCAATAGTGCGTATTCTCGCTGCTTTGAGCTCAATGACAGAACAGGGGCGTTCGCATGATTACCGGCAGTTGCCTGTGTGGTGGTATTCGCTTTGAAGTGGATGGGCCGCTGGAACCCATTCAGGTGTGTCATTGTGGTCAGTGTCGCAAGGCGCAGGGTACGGCCTTTGCGACCAATATCCCGGTTGCCGAGTCGCGCTTCCGCTTGCTGGCAGGGCAGGCGCTGTTGAGCAGCTTCAGCTCCTCTGCGGGCAAGCAGCGCTGCTTCTGTAGCCGTTGCGGCTCGCCCATCTTCAGCCGTAACGAGCGCATCCCCGGCGTGCTGCGAGTGCGTGCCGGCACGCTGGACGGCGAGCTGGATACCCGGCTACAGGCGCACTTTTTCACTGCCCACAAGGCAAACTGGTTCGAGATCGATGATGGGCTGCCATGCTATGCCGAGTTTGCGCCCAGCGCGGAGTAATGGCTGATGCTTGAACTACTGGAGGTGCTGGCGCGGGCTTTCTTGCTGCTGGGGCGGTTGATTCTGGAGGCTGGCGCTGTGCTGGACATCAGCTTGCGTACTCCCGGCCGCTGCTTGCTGCGCTGCCTGTGGCCGCCGCACTGGTTCAAGCCGCGTAGCTATCCTGGCTGGCTGGAGTCCGCTGCGGGCTGTGTGTTCTGGTTGCTGTTGATGCTGGGGCTGTATTATCTGGATCAAAACCTCTCCAACTGGATGTCATCGTAATCGCCATGTACCTGCCAGAGCACTTTGCCGAAACCCGCAGCGCCGAGCTGCACGCCCTGATCACTTTAAACCCGCTGGGTGCGCTGGTGACTACTGGGCCGGATGGGCTGGATGCCAATCACGTGCCCTTTGAGCTGCTGGCAGACCAGGGCGAGCACGGCACTCTGCAGGCGCATCTGGCGCGTGCCAACCCGCTGGTTGAGCAGATTGTTGATGGCATGCCGGTGCTGGTGATTTTTCAGGGCGCACAGGCTTATGTGTCGCCCAACTGGTATCCGAGCAAACATGAAACCCACCGACAGGTGCCAACCTGGAATTATCAGGTAGTCCACGCCCATGGCCGCATTCGATTGCGTGACGATGAGCGCTTTGTGCGCGGCCTGGTTGCGCGTCTGACTCGTCAGCACGAGACCGCGAGCCAGCAGGAGCGCCCCTGGAAGATGACCGACTCCAGCCCGGAGTACATCAGCCAGATGCTTGCAGCGATTGTCGGGATAGAGATCGAGATTGATCGCCTGGTGGGCAAGTTCAAGCTGAGCCAGAACAAGGCGCCAGAGGATATTGCCGGCGCCGCTGCGGGGCTGGCGCGCGGCGGCCACACAGTGCTGGCCGAGCTGATGGGTAAAGCGCGGCCCTGATATCAGGCCTGTTTGGCGAGGGCGGTCCCTTTTTGCCCGTTATGTAGCAAATCAGCCCTGAACTGGTGCGCAACGTGCTGGTTTGAGCCGCGCAGGCCGCATGGCTGCGTGGCAAAGTGATGGCACTCTTCTTGCTGAGGCATCTGTCCAATCAGTCAGGTTTTCCTCAGGGTTTGTCATCATGTTGTCCATGCTTCGTAACATCTCCATGCGCGGCAAGTTGCTGCTGCTCATCCTGCCGGCCTTGGCGGGCACGCTGTATTTCTCCGGTTCTACCGTTCTGGATCGCTACACCCATCTGCAAAGTACCGAGTCGGCTCGGGCGTTGTTCGAGCTGGTGCTGACCGCCGACCCTGCGCTGGAGAACTTGCAGAAGGAGCGCGGACTGACCGCGCTGTTTATTGCCACCGGCGGTGCAGACGGGCGCGTGGTCGAACGGCTGGAAGGGCAGCGCGCCGCCACCGATGCCAGCCTGTCGGCGCTGCGTGACGGCATGGCCGAGTTGCAAGGCGGCGACCGGGCTGCCGTTGCCGGTGAGCTGGCGCGCATCAACGAGGCACTTGATGCGCTGGCACCACTGCGCGAGCGGGTGATCCGTGAGGACGTAGACCCGGAGCTGTCCTATCGGACTTACAGCGCGGCGGTGGAGCATTTGCTTGCGTTGATTCCGCAGATTTTGCTGCGCTCCAACGAGCCACGGCTCACTCGCATGATGGGCGCCTTTCTGGCCTTGAGCGAGGCAACCGAATGGGGCGCGCGGGAGATGGCAGCTGGTGCGCAGGTGCTGAGCGATGGCGGGGTGTCGCTGGCGCTGGCCAGCGAGGTCAGTGGCGCCGGGGCGCGCAGTGAGGCCTTGTTGGGCGCGGCTGCGGACTTGATCGGCCCCTCCCTGCAAGGGCAGTTGGAGGCCTTGCAGCAACGCCCCGAGAGTCTGGCCTTTGTGGCGTTGCGTGACCGCTTGATCGGCTCCGAATACGGCTTTCTGGGCATGGCCAACATCGAATGGTTTGACAGCTCCAGCGAGGCTGCGGCCGGTGTTTATCAGCTCAAGCAGCAACTGGCCGCTGATATGGAAAAGGGCACCGAGCTTGTGCTTGCCGGTGCCCACGCTGAGTTGCGCCGGGCTGCCATTATTGGCTGCGTGGTGATTGGCGCGGTGCTGCTGCTGGCGCTGCTGATCATCATGGGCGTCTCCGGGCAGGTGAACCAACTGCTGGGCGATTTTCGTCAGATCATGGAGCGCAAGGACCTGTCTGTGCGCACGCGGGTGTGCTCCAAGGACGAGATGGGGCTGATTGGCAGCGCGCTGAACGGGCTGATCGAAACCTTCTCCGGGGCCCTGAGCCAGATCGACGAAACCAGCGTGCGTCTGGCCTCGGCCTCCGAGCAGACCCGTGCCACCGCCAGCCAGAACTCCGACCAGGTGGGCCAGCAGCAGGCGCTGGTTGATCAGGTAGCGGCAGCAGCGGAAGAAATGTCCAGCACCTCGGAAGAGATTTCGCGCAACACCCAGCAGGTAGCCGAAGCGGCGCAACACGCCTCGGCGCGCAATGAAGCCGGGCGCAAGGTAGTGCAGGACAGTGTTGGCCGTATTCGGCATCTGGCCGGGGCCATCGAGCAGGTCAACGGCCAGATGGAGCGCCTGCAAACCAGCAGCGAGTCCATCACCCGAGTGATCGACGTGATCAAGGCGGTGGCCGATCAGACCAACCTGCTGGCGCTCAATGCTGCCATCGAGGCAGCCAGGGCAGGGGAGCACGGACGCGGTTTTGCCGTGGTGGCCGATGAGGTACGCAACCTGGCGCGCCAAACCCACGACTCCACCGTCGAGATTGAAAGCATGATCAGCGGCTTCCGCGATATCACCGACAGCGTGCGCGGCGCCGTGACCGACAGCCACAAGCTGGCCAACCTCAGTGCCGATGAAGCCGAAAAACTCGAAGACACACTGGCCGCCATCCTGCAGGACGTTGACCGTATCTCCGGCATGGCCTCGCAGATTGCCTCCGCCGCCGAGCAACAGGTTGCCGTAACGCGAGACATCTCCCGCAGCATGACGTCAGTGCGCGAAACCTCCCTGCAAACCCTCAACGGCTCGCGAGAAATCTCTCAGGTAACCGATAGTCAGGCGCAGCTGGCGGGCGAGCTGCAGGCGCTGGCGCAGGGGTTTCGGGTTTAGTTGTTGGCATGTTGCCGCCAAGCCCAGCCTGACGCTTGACAGCTGCGGTATGGTGAGTGAATCGGGTGATGATTGCCCTCACTCAGTTACCGGAGCACAGGCCGCCGCATGAACAGCAAGGAACTGGAAGCACTCTTTGATCAACAGGCCGCAGGCTATGATCAGCAGTGGGCGCGGCAGGCGCCCATCCGCGACTGCCTGCATTTTTTGCTGGAGTCGGTGTTCAGCGAGCTACCCGACAACGCCCATTTGTTGTGCGTCGGCGCCGGCACCGGGCAGGAACTGCTGTATCTGGCCGCGCGTCACCCGCAGTGGCGCTTTACCGCGGTTGAGCCCTCAGCTGCCATGATGCAGGAGTGCCGCCGCAACGCCGAGGCTCAGGGCGTTGCTGAGCGCTGCCGCTTTCATACCGGTTACCTCGACAGCCTGCCGGAAGAGGCGGCATTTGATGCCGCCACCAGCTTTCTCGTCTCGCAGTTTATTCTGGACCCAAAGGCGCGCATCGGGTTTTTCAGCCAGATAGCCGCCCGCTTGAAGCCCGCCGGCATTCTTGCCAGCTCCGACCTCACGGCCCGCGCCGATCCGCAACAGCAGGCGCGGCTGATGACGCTCTGGGCGCAG
>MDTG01296679.1_pt1 | contig 20928 bp, 21 predicted proteins | sample 811421 | NCBI WGS metagenome assembly MDTG01 (sample SAMN05326645, study PRJNA326480) | marine metagenome | isolation source: seawater | place: Pacific Ocean: South East | collected 2011
CTAATGTTTGTTTTAGGGTTAAAATTAATTAAACATTTTTAAAATTTAAGTTATATGGTTAACAATGATTATTACGAAGGAAAAGTTTCTTTTTTTGATCTCGTAGAAATATGCCTAAAAAGTAAACTTTTGATTTTATCTGTAACATCCTTGTTTGGTATTTTTTCAATATTTTTCACTCTTTCACTTGATGATATTTACACATCATCTAGCACTTTAGAGGTAAAACAAAAAAATCAATCAGAATCCTCATCAAGCATGACCGCATTAACATCTTTGACAGGAATTTCTTTAAATGGGCTAGATAATAAAAGTACTTATATTTTTCAAATACTAAAATCAAGAGACTTTACAAAACATATTATTGGTTTTGATGACGTATTAAAAAATATTTTTGCTGTTAAAGCTTACGACAAAAAAAGTGGAATTATTGTATATGACAATTCTATTTACGATAACAAAAATTCGAAATGGGTAAGAAAACCAAAAAAAAATCAAAAGATAGTACCATCATATTTAGAAGCTCATATCGAATTACATAAAAATATATTGACTTTTAAAGAAATTGAAACTGGATTTATAGAGATATCTATTGAACATCAATCTCCAATATTTGCAGATAAATTATTAAAATTAATAATAACAGAGCTCAATAACATAATCAGGCAAAAAGACATCACTGAGTCGCAAGCTTCTCTTAACTATTTATACTCAGAGCTTAAAAAAACAAATCAAATTGAAATTAAACAAACTATAAATGAGCTCATTAAGCCTAAGCTTGAAATGCTGATGTTGGCAGATATTGATGAATTTTATAGTGTTGAGCCAATCGATGGACCATTCACACCAGAAGAAAGATCCAGTCCAAATAGAGCTTTGTTATGTATATTAATAACTTTTTTGGGTTTTATTTTGAGCTCATCATATGTTTTAATTTTAAACATGTTTTCTGAAAAAAATAAAATAGCGACCTAATTTTATATCATGAATATTTCACTTGTTGTAATGGCCGGAGGATCTGGTACTAGGCTTTGGCCATTATCAAGGTCTATGTATCCTAAGCAATTTTTGCCCTTGACCAGTGATAAAAGTATGTTTCAAGAGACTTTTTTAAGATGTAAAGATCTACCGATAACAAAAAGAATGACTCTTTGTAATGAGGATCACAGGTTTATAGTTGCTGAGCAGTTAAAAAACTTAAATATTAAATCTGAAATAGTCTTAGAACCTTTTTCAAAAAATACAGCTCCTGCAATTGCTCTAGCGGCATTTCTTGAAAAAGATAAAGATTCACTTCTTCTAATTTTACCTTCAGACCACGTTATAAAAAAATCTAGAGAATTTTCAAGATTAGTTCTTGATTCAATTGACTTAGCTCGTTCTGGCAAAATTGTTACATTTGGTATTGTTCCAAATAATCCTAGTACAGGTTATGGATACATTGAGAAAGGTGGCGCCATCGACAGTGGTTATGAAATAAAAAGATTTATCGAAAAACCGCCCCTATCTGATGCTGAAAATTATGCTAATTCAGACATGTTTCTTTGGAATAGTGGAATGTTTTTAGTAAAGGCCAGCAAATATTTGGATGAACTAAAGACTCATCATAGTGGAATATATGATGTATGTAAGAGATCAACTACTAAAATTAATAAGGAACATGATTTTACTAGGATTGATAAGAAGACTTTTAATAAATGTCCTTCAGAGTCTATTGACTACGCTGTTATGGAAAAGACTAATGATGCTGCAGTTGTCCCATGTGATATTGGTTGGAATGACTTAGGTTCCTGGAGTAGCGTTCATGAAAGCGAACAATCGGATGAAGACGGCAATGTTGCATCTGGAAAAGCTTTATTTAATAACTCCAGCGATACATACATAAATTCAGATTCTCAGCTTGTTGTTGCTCTTGGATTAAAAAATACATCAATTGTAACTACTAAAGATGTGGTTTTGGTTGCAAACAATAATCATACACAAGAAATTAAGGACGTAGTTGAACACATCAAGGCCATTGATGAATATGGAGATATTACAAAATTTCACAATAAAGTTCATAGGCCTTGGGGAACTTTTGAATCTCTTGATATAGGTGAATTACATCAAGTTAAAAGAATAATGGTAAAACCAAATGAAAAGCTTAGTGTTCAACGACACAAACACAGGGCTGAACATTGGGTGGTAGTAAAAGGAACTGCAGAAGTTTCCAGAGATGATGAAGTTATTACACTAAAAGAAAATGAATCCATTTATTTACCACTTGGCTGTATTCATGCTTTGAAGAATCCAGGTAATTCAGAACTTGAATTAATAGAAGTTCAATTTGGAACATATCTAGGCGAGGACGATATTGAAAGACTTGAAGATATTTATGGAAGAAATTCTGATGATTAGGATACTTTTTATAATTCTATTGAATTATAATGCCGTCATAGAATGAGGAGAGTTACATGAAGAAAGCATTAGTTTTGGGAGCTGGTGGCTTTATAGCCCATCATCTTCAAAGAAGATTAAAAAAAGAAGGCTACTGGGTGAGATCTGTGGACCTCAAATATCCTCGTTTCGATGAAACTGATTCAGATGATTTTGTTGTTGGAGATCTAAGAGATAAAAATTTCGTAGATAGTGTCATTGACAGAAGATTTGATGAAGTTTATCAGCTTGCTGCTGATATGGGTGGCGCAGGATATATCTTCACTGGAGAAAATGATGCTGATGTAATGACAAATTCATCTCTAATTAATTTAAATGTTCTTGATTCATGTCAAAAAAGAAATATAAAAAGGATATTCTATTCTTCAAGTGCATGCATTTATCCAGAGTATAATCAGCTTGATCCTGATAATCCAAAATGTTCAGAAGAGTCAGCATATCCTGCAGCGCCAGATTCTGAATACGGATGGGAGAAACTTTTCAGTGAGCGAATGTATCTAGCATATTCTAGAAACAAAGGAATAGAATCTCGTGTAGCTAGATATCATAATATTTATGGGCCTTTAGGTTCTTGGAATGATGGAAAAGAAAAAGCACCTGCTGCATTATGCAGAAAGGTTGCAATGGCAGACGATGGAGGCCATATTGAGGTATGGGGTGATGGAATCCAAACAAGATCATTTTTGTATATTGATGATTGCGTTGAAGCCACTATCAAACTTACAAGATCAGAATTTGAAGGACCGGTAAATATTGGCTCTGAAGAAATGATTTCAATAAATAATTTGGCAAACCTGATTATTAGATTATCTGGTAAAGATATTTCAATAAAAAATATACCTGGTCCTGAGGGTGTAAGAGGAAGAAACTCTGATAATAAAATTATTGAGAAGGAACTTAATTGGAAACCATCATATAGTCTTGAAAAAGGTGTTAAAAAAACATATGACTGGATAAGCAATCAAGTAAAATCTCAATAAACTTGATGCCTTCAAAAATAATCCATGTTGTCAAATTATGGGGAAAGGGCGGAGTTGAAGATTATATAAACTCTCTTCAAAAGGTAAAAAATTCTGAACAAGAGCTTACAGTATGCTCACAAATTAGTTTTTTCAAAATTAAAAAACTTTCCAAGAAGAATATTTATCTATTTCATACTCCAGCATATATTTTGCCAATTTTGTATTTAAAACTAAAAAGGATCCCTTATAAGGTCATTCTTCATAATGAGCCTTTCAGAAAACATTTTTTAAAAGATTTATATTTCTTATTCAACTTTTTAATCCATGTACTTTTAAGAACAAAGATTTATGTCTGGTCTGAAAATATAAAAAGAAAATTATTGAAATTAAATTTAAATGTTGAGTTAATGCCAATGTTTGACCAATCAAAATTTCTAAAAACAAATTATTCGAATACAAAAAAAGTAATTTTTGTTGCTAGATATGATACTCAAAAAAACATAGATTTATTCCTAAAAATAGCAAAAAAAAATAAAGATTTTAATTTTTATGTTTATGGAGATGGGTATCCACCGCTTTTTTTTAATAAATATAAAAATATTTCTTTTAATGGTTTTGTTAGCGATAAAGATGTTATTTATAATGATGGAATTCTTCTATGCACATCACATTATGAAGGAGGTCCGCTTGTTGCATTAGAGGCTCTATCTTACGGATTGCCAATAATTACTACACATGTAGGAGTCTTTTATGATTTTGAAACTAATACTCAAAAGATAGACTCAATAAACTCATTTAAAACACCAGATGAGGCTAATCAGATTTTAGATATTTTTAGAAATAAAAAATTTTTTCATTCGGATAATAATTTACAATACCTTGAACAAAACTTTTTAAGCTCAACTGAAGTGGTAAATAAAATCTATGAAAAGTAATATATTTATTGCAGGCCATAATGGAATGGTTGGAAGGGCAGTTAATGAGAAGCTTAATGGAAATCATCTCAACTCTATTTTCACTTCTGATAGAAAATCTGTTGATTTAGCAAACTTAAAGCAATTTGAGGATTTCGTATTAGATAATAACATTAATGAGATTATTTTTTGTGCTGCTAAGGTTGGAGGTATAAAAGCAAATAATGAAAATAAATTTGAATTTTTATATCAAAATTCTGTCATGCAAAATAATCTTTTCTATATTGTAAGGAAGCATAAAATAAAAAAATTAACATTTCTTGGAAGTTCTTGTATTTATCCTCGTGATTGCAAGCAACCAATTAAAGAAGAGTATATGTTAAGTGGTAGCCTTGAAGAAACAAACGATGCATATGCCTTAGCAAAAATATCAGGTGTAAAATTTTGTGAAATTCTTAATCAATCAAGCTCTTTTGATTGTCGAGCACTAATGCCAACAAATATTTATGGATATCATGACAATTTTTCAGTTGATGATTCACATGTAATTCCTGGCTTGATAAGAAAATTCTATGAAGCCAAAAATAATAATAATAATGTAGAGATATGGGGTACTGGAAAGCCTTTCAGAGAATTTATGTTTTCAGAGGATTTAGGAGATGCTATTAGCTTTATTCATTCAATGAAAAAATCAGATTTTTATAAAATTACAGGCCCAAAATCTCTTATCAATATTGGAAGCGGAGACGAAATGCAAATTAAGGATGTAGCAAAAATGATAGCTGATATATTTGATTTTAGAGGCAAGATTACTTTTAATCCATCATATCCTGATGGCACACCAAGAAAAAAACTTGATTTAACACTTTTAGATAAAACTGGATGGAAAAAACAACATTCTATCGAAGAGGGTTTAAAAAATACAATAGATTGGTTTAGTAAAAATTTTAATTCTATAAGAAAATAATTATGAAATTAAATTCTTTTTCAATCGTGATTCCTTCATTTAATGACCTAAGAATTATAGAAACCATTAGCTCTATAAATCAACAAAATTATCCAAGAAATAAAATAGAAATAATTATTTCTGACGGAGGCTCTGATGAAAAAATTATTGATGAAATAAAATCTGCTATTACTGAAAATGATAATTTATTAATTGAAAAAGATGAGGGCATATTTGATGGAATTAATAAAGGTCTTCAAAGGTCAAAAAATGAAATTATATTTGCGCTAGGAAGTGATGACAGATTTTGTTCAAAAAATGCTCTAACTTTAGTTAATGAGATTATTGAAAATGGCTCCGATTATGTTTGTTCAACAATCAAATACACAGATCAAAATTGGCAACCTATTAGAAACTGGAATGCAACAAAGCCAACTTTATTAAATTTTATTTTCGGGAGACAAGTTGCTCATTTTGGCTATTTTGCAAAAAAATCAGTCTACGAATTAAATGGATATTTTGATATCAATAGAACTGTTGCGGCAGATTTTGATTATTTTTTGAGATTATCAAAATCTAATTTCAAATGCGGCCTTTTAGAAGAGCATATAGTAGACATGAAAATGGGCGGAAACAGTAGCAAAAATATCAAGAATATTCTTAAAGGAAATCTAGACATATTCAAAGCAGGTTTTAAACATTTAGGACCCTTAATCCTGATACACTTTTTGTTTAAGCCGTTTTGGAAAGTTAGAGAATTTCTAATCTCAAGTTCATAGAAATCAATAATGAATAGTTTAAATATTATCACTGTCGTTAGAGATGATTTTAAAAATCTTCAGAAAACTTATCAGTCAATAAGTAATCTAATTTTAGAAGGAGCAAAATGGATTATTGTTGATGGTGGTAATGATGAAGAAACATTCAATTGGTGTAGCAACTTAAAATCTGAAAATTTAAAGTACATTAGAGAAAATGATTCAGGAATTTATGACGCAATGAACAAAGGAATAGGATTATCTGAAAAAGATTCCTATCTTTGGTTCTTAAACTCAGGCGATACAAACTTAATTGAAAAAGATATCTTAGAAAGAAAGCTTATGATTGCCCAGGATCATGGATGTACTGTTATAAAATTTAATTTGATTGTTAATAAGAAAGTAAGGTCAGAAAATATTAATAAATCTTTTTTGATTTTTAATAGTCCCAATCATCAAAGCATATTCGTAAAAAAAGAAATTCATGACTTTTTTTATGATGATTTAAAATTAGCAGGAGACTATGGTAATTTTCTTAATGTTTTTTTTAACAAAAACTATAAGCTACTTAATGTTGATGAAGTAATCGTTTCTTATGACATGGATGGTATCACTTCCCAAAGCAATCAAAAAAATACAATCAGGCTTGAAAGAATGAAATCAAGCTATAGAAGCTTTATTAGAAATAAAAAACCATTTATATTATTAATAGTGTTAATACAGTCTATAATGTATCTACCCTTTTTTTTGTTTCCAAACTTTAAAATAAAAAGGTTTAAAGACTGAGCATGACAAAAGTAGCATTAATAACAGGAATTACTGGACAAGATGGAGCTTATTTATCTGAGCTACTTCTTGAAAAAGGTTATAAGGTTCATGGTATAAAAAGAAGATCATCTTCCATCAATACCTCAAGAATTGACAAATTTTATGAAGGGCCAAAACATATATCAGAGAATTTTAAGCTTCATTATGGAGACATGGTTGATAGTACTAACTTAATAAAACTTGTATCTGAGATAAAGCCTGATGAAATATATAATCTCGCCGCACAAAGTCATGTTGCAGTGAGTTTTGAAACTCCTGAATATACTGGTGAGGCAGATGCATTAGGCGTTCTAAAAATTCTTGAAGCAGTAAGAATGTCAAATTTAACTGATAAAACAAAATTTTATCAGGCTTCAACATCAGAACTTTATGGACTTGTTCAAGAAATACCTCAAAAAGAGACGACTCCATTTTATCCTAGGAGTCCATACGGCGTTGCAAAACTTTATGGATACTGGATTACAAAAAACTATAGAGAGGCATATGACATGTATGCTTGTAACGGTATTTTGTTTAATCATGAAAGTCCCTTAAGAGGAGAAACGTTTGTAACCAGAAAGATAACAATTGGCTTAAGTAAGATTATCAATGGATCAGATGATTTATTATTAATGGGCAACTTAAATTCGAAAAGAGACTGGGGCCATGCGAAAGATTATGTAGAGGGTATGTGGTTAATGCTTCAACAGGATAAGCCAGATGACTATGTTTTAGCGACTAATAAACAATATTCTATAAGAGATTTTATAGAAATTTGCCTTGATTATTGTGGCAGTCAAATTGTATGGGAAGGTGATGGAGAAAATGAAGTTGGAATAATTTCTAAATCATCTAAAAAGTATAAAAATTTGCATGAAGGTAAAACTATAGTAAAAGTAAGTAGCGTATATTATAGGCCTGCTGAAGTTGAAACTTTGTTAGGAGACTTTTCTAAAGCTAAAAATGAACTAGGATGGGAGCCAAAGTACAATATTCATGATTTAGCAAAAGAAATGATGGAAAGTGATATTAATTTAAGTTCTAATCATTAAGTGAAGCAACTCTTAAGCTTTCAAAAAGTTCAAAAACCACTTATATTTTTTATAATTTTTTTTCCATATGTCACTTTCGGCATTTTTTTATCTGACACAAGTCCATTTTATTTACTCTTAATAGCGTTCTTAATTTTCTTACGATCAAGTTATTCCAGATTAGGATTATTGAAAGCAGCTTTGTTCGTAATTATTCTTTTATTAATTGATTTCGCCATATCAACAGAAATAAATATATTAAAATTTTGCGCAACAGTTATTATTGCTGAGTCATGTTTCCATTACGGTAGACTGTTGACTTACAGCATTTCATATAAATTAATTCTTTTTTTATCCGTTGTGTGGCTTTTTTCTGGTTTAATTACTCTAATTCAACCAGATTTTTTTTCCTTTTTATTTTATCGTGTTGGATATACTTCAGAAATTTCTGGAGCAATTCGTGGAGCACCTGGCCTTACTCCTGAACCTTCATATTATGGGATGGCATCAGCTTTTTTATATGCATTTGCAATGCAAACAAAGATCAACAGAACTGGAAATAAATCTCTTGATTTGCCTTCGTTAATCTTTGGAATATCTGTTTTATTGTCTCTTTCTCTATATGGATTAGCGGTTTTAGGAGTTCTAGCCTTTAAATACAATAGATATTTATCTATTTTATCTCTAATATCAGGACTACTAGTTTTAACTTATATTGATACAACTTTCGCAAGACTTACTTTAGTATTAGCAGAAGCTATTGCATCCGGAGGATCATCTTTGCTAGAAGATAGCTCAATAATGTATAGATTATCAAATTTCATTTTAATTTATGAAATTATAACAACAGATTCTTCAGGCACATCTGCGTTAACGAGTGGCATAACTGTTTTATTTGCTAATTATGGATTATTAGCTTTTTTACTTATCTTTTTGATGTTTTTATTATCTAGCTGGAATAATACTGTTCTCAGATTATCATCCGACATATTTTTTTTACCGCTTGTAATAGTAATGTTTTTTATTGGGCCTTTGTCAAATCCATATTTTTGGATTTATTTGGGCTCAAGTTATAGTGATTATAGATAAAATGAAATTTTCGATTATTACACCAGCTAAACGAATAGATGATTTTACAATAATGGCTATTGATTCTGTTAAGTCACAAACAATAAAATCTTCGTACGAACACATTATTATAATTGATAATCAAAATGATAACTTGCCAGATAATTATCAAAAAGAGAACTATTCAATAAAGTACATAAGGTCAAAAAAAATAATAGGACCTTCGTCATCAAGAAACGAGGGTATCTCAATTGCAAATGGAGAGATTATATGTTTTTTAGATTCAGATGATATATGGACGAATAACTATTTAGAGGAGCTTGAAAAAATTTTTGACTCAAAAAAAGAAATTGATGCAGTCTCAGTAGGCGGATACAAATTTGGAAATAATAGAGACAATGGACTAATTACTTCGTGGCAAAAAGAAGGCTTGCTTTCGCTTAACGCTATTTCCTGGAATGTCATAGGATGTCCCTCAGGATTTAGTTATAGAAGATCATTAAAAAAATTTGCAATTTTTGAAGAAAATCTAAGATGGTGTGAAGATTATCTATTTTATCTATATTTAATGAGAAAGCCTGACTTAAGAATTTACAGATCAAATAGTCTTCATTATTGGTACAGAATTTCTAATACTCAAATAACTCATAAGCCTGAACATATGATGTTAGAAAATTCAAAAAAAATATTTATGGATATTTTTAAGAAAGATATATGTAATTCTATTAGTTTAAAGTATTCAATTAATGTATATCTTCAATCAAACAGATCATTCAATAAGGCAATAGGCAAAATTCTGTTGCCATACACCATTTTGCTTACTATTATTTCTCCTGGATGGCTTATTGGGACAGTCTTTAAAATTTTTAAAACAAAAAGGTTTTAATTCTATGGATAAAAGAATATATATTATTGGCGGAAATGGTTTTTTAGGATCTAAATTAAAGACAATATTTAAGCAATCTAATATTAACTATACTTCTTTAGATATCAGCACAACAAATGATAGCGATAATTACTTTGATATAACTTCATCAGATGAATGTAATAAATTAAAGAATTCAGAGATTTGGATTAATTTAGCTGCTGTTCACAGAGATGATGAACCTAAGGAGCTATATGATTTAGTTAATGTAAAAGGTGCAAAAAATTTATGCGATGCTGCAGAGAGGTGTCATGTAGAAACTATTATTTTTACAAGCTCTGTTGCCATTTATGGCTTTGCACCTGAGGGTACTGATGAGACAGGCCAAGCAAATTATTTCAATGATTATGGGAGAACTAAATATCTTGCAGAAAATATATATATCGATTGGTATAACAAAGATCCTGAAAATAGGAATCTAATAATCATAAGGCCAACTGTGATATTTGGAGAAGATAATAGAGGTAATGTTTATAATTTATTTAAACAAATTGCTACAAAGAAATTTATCATGATTGGTGATGGAAAGAACATCAAGTCCATGGCTTATGTAGATAATGTAGCAGAATTTATTAAATTTTCTTTGTCATTTAAGAAAAATCTTCATATTTACAATTATATAGATAAACCTGATCTAGATATGAATAGCTTGGTCAAGATGACCCGTAAAATTTTATTTGGAAAAAATAATGTTGGTCTCAGACTTCCATCTTTTCTTGGAATTTTTATTGGCAAATTAGCTGATTATGTATCAATATTAATTAGAAAAAAAATCCCAATTAGTAGCATAAGGGTTGAGAAATTTATGAAGACTACAAGTTTCAATTCATCAATAAAAAAAACAGGATTTGTTGCACCAATCTCAATGGAGGATGCTTTAAAGAAAACAATTCGTCATGAGTTTTTAAAAAATAAATTACAATAATTATTATTAAAATGATATCAATAATTAACCTTGAAAAATCTCCACCTTATAATAAGTTCCAGAAACTTTACGATGATGCAATAAAATTAAAACAGCCCTCAATCGAAGCTATATGTATATCTTCATATTCTCAAGATTTAAGTTTAGTTGATTCAAGATTTGTTAATCTTAAGTATGTTAAAGAGAATGAATGGATTTTCTTTTCAAACTATAATTCTAACAAAGCTATGCAGTTTATGGAGCATAAACAAATATCTGCATGTATGTATTGGCATAAAACTGATACACAAATTCGTTTAAAAGCAAAAATCAAAAAATCTGATAAAAATTTTTCTGACAATCACTACAAAAATAGAGCAATTTCAAAGAATGCATTAGCTCATAGCTCTAACCAATCAAAAATAATTAACAGTTATGAAGATGTAAAAAATAAGTATGCAAAATATCTAAATGATGAAAATCTCTTAAGAAAAAGACCTGAATATTGGGGAGGTTATAGCTTCGTACCTTATCAAATTGAATTTTGGGTTGGAAATCCGAACAGATTGAATTATCGAGAAGTGCATGAAATGGTTGGTGAAAGTTGGACAAAAACAATAATAGAACCATAAATTTAAATTATATTTGCCAAAATAATGATTTAGTTTAAAATTCACACTTTATATTATGGATAAAAGATCTAGATTAAAAAAATATATAAAAACTTAAGGATAACAACATAGCAAGTTCAAAAAAAAATATAACGCCAATCAATGAAAAAATAAAGGCTGATGAAATTATGCTCATTAGTTCTTCTGGAGAAAAGCTAGGTCGTATGTCTCTCAAACAAGCTCTAGAATCAGCACAATCATCCTCTTTAGATCTAGTTCAGGTATCTCCCTCAGATGCAAATCCAATTGTTTGTAAACTTTTAGATTATGGAAAACATCTTTTTGATAAGAAAAAAAGCGTATCTTCTTCAAAAGTAAAAGTTAAAAGAAATACTACAAAAGAAATAAAGTTCAGACCTTCAACAGACACAGGTGATTACAATATAAAATTAAAAAAAATTAAAAGCTTTATTCTTGACGGAGATAAGACTAAAATAACGGTCCGTTTTAGAGGTAGAGAGATTCTCAACAGCGATATGGGACTAGATTTATTAAATAAGCTCAAAGCAGAGTTAAGCGATATATCGCAGGTTGACCAAGAGCCATCCCTTGAAGGAAGGCAGTTATTAATGGTTTTATCTCCTTTAAAAAAGAAATAAATCGAAATTTATAAAAATGGGATACAAATTAAAAACACATTCAGGAGCCTCCAAACGTTTTAAAAGGACTGGAACTTCTATTAAAAGTAGAAGCGCTAATAGAAATCATATTCTTACAAAACAGAATACTAAAAGAAAAAGGCATAACAGAGGCCTTAATAAACTAAGTGGAACCGTTTTAAAAATGGCTTCAAAATTAATTGGTAAATAATAATGCCTAGAACAACCAAATCGTTATCCGCAAAATCGAAACATAAAAAAATACTGAGTTCAACCAAGGGTCACTATGGTGCTCGAAGCAGATTATTTAAAACTGCTAAACAATCGCATATTAAAGCGTTGCAATACGCCTTTAGAGATAGAAAAAATAGAAAAAGATCGATGAGAGCCTTGTGGATTTCTAGAATAAATGCTGCCTCAAGAGAAATGGGTATTTCGTATTCAAATTTAATAAATTCTCTAGATAAAAAGAATATAATTTTAAATAGAAAAATCTTGTCAGACATAGCAGTTTCAGATAATTCAACTTTTAAAAAGGTTGTAGATACAGCAGTTAATTAAAAGGTTGGATGTCTTACTCGACCAAAACTAATTCTCCAAAAATATTTCACGAGAAGGGTGCATATCATCCTATAAATCAAATGAGAGATAGAATAATCGATCTACTAATTGATTTTGGATTTGAGGAAATCGATGGGCCTGAGGTTGAAACCGAAGAATTTAATTTTGATTTACTGAACATTAAAAAATCACATCCAGCAAGACAAATGCATGACACTTTTTATGTTAATTCAAAATCTAATGTTTTAAGAACACATACATCGCCTGTTCAAATTAGGGGAATGTTGAAAAATGACCCTCCTCTTGGATTAATTTCTGGAGGAAAGGTCTATAGAAAAGATGATGATGCTACTCATTTGCCAATGTTCCATCAAGTTGAGGGAATATATGTTGATAAAGATGTCAATTTTGCAAACTTAAAATACTTAATTTATAGAATAGTTCATGCACTATTTGGCAAAGATGTTGAATTGAGGTTTAGACCATCCTTTTTTCCATTTACAGAACCATCTGCAGAAGTTGATATTCTATCTAATGATGGAAAATGGCTGGAAATTCTTGGATGTGGAATTGTCAATCCAATAGTGCTAGAAAATTGCAACATAGATTCAAATGAATATAGCGGTTTCGCATTTGGACTAGGCATCGAGAGAATTGCAATGCTACTTAATGGCGTAAATGACATTAGAGAGTTTTACAAATCTAATTTGGATTTTCTTAGTCAGTTCAAATGAAAATACCATATGCTGATATAGTTAACTATATTCCAGAAAAGCCTTCAATAGATGATATCTCGGAAAAATTATTTCAACTAGGTCATGAGCATGAAGTTGAAAAATCAATATTTGATATTGAGTTCACACCAAATAGGGGGGATTGCTTATCCCTCATAGGATTATTAAGAGATTTAGCTCTTTTCTATGATATAAAAAAAGATTTTCCCTTATTTTCTGATAGATTGGAAAAGCTAAATTTAAACTTCAAAGATAACACTAAAAATAAGTGCTCATTCATTTCGTTCTTAAAAATTGATATTGATGATGACGTACAAGAATATAGAGATTGTTTAAAACTTTATTATGAGCAAAATGACAACGTAAAGAACAATTTTTTTACTGATATCTCTAATTATATTTCATATGAGACTGGTCAGCCGACACATTGTTATGATGCAAAAGCTGTAGGAAATTCAATATCTCTTGATTTAGTAAATGGAAAACAAAATTTCACCACTCTTTTAGGTGAAAATATAGAGCTTTATGGAGAAAATCTTGTATTTAAAAAAAATAATGAAATTATAAACTTGGCTGGTGTTATGGGAGGTAAAAGTACATCATGTTCAAAAAATACAAGATCAGTCCTAGTGGAATGTGCAAGCTTTAATCCAGAAGCAATAATAGGAAAAACAATTAAATATAACTTAAGATCAGATGCTGCTCATAAATTTGAGAGAGGCGTTGATCCATGTTGTCATGATTTTGTTCTAAGAAGGTTTCTCAAATTAGTTCAAGATCATGCTAATTTAAAAAGTGCTGAAATTTTTTTATATGAAAGCACTAGCTATAAGCCGATAAAAATTAAATATGACGTAAAAAAAATATTTAAAATTATAGGCATTAAATCATCGAGAAAAATCTTTTTAGATAGCCTTACAAAGCTTGGGTTTAAAGTAGACGAAAAATTTATCTATGTCCCATCTCATAGAAATGACATTAAAAACCTTAATGATATTGCAGAGGAAGTAGCTAGATCAATTGGATATGATTCTATTGACTCAACTCCAATTAAGATAAACTCTAATACCAGTCATGCCAAAAATGTAAATAAGAATTATTTAAAAGATTACCTAATATCAAAAGGTTTTTTTGAGGTAATTAATAGTTCTTTTGTTGATTATTCTAATGATAATTCTATTGAAGTAGACAATCCTCTTGATATTAAAAGTGGATATCTGAGGACTAATCTTAGAGAGTCATTAATTAAAAACCTTCTTTATAACGAAAGAAGACAAAAAGATTCAATAAAATTTTTCGAAATTTCCGATATTTATCAAATTAAAAATAATAAAGTTTCGGTTAACAAAGTACTAGGTCTAATAGTTTCTGGCAGGGTGGGTAAAAATTATTTAGATTTTTCAAATATCATTAATGAAAATTATGTTTCTGATTTATTTAAAGATATATTGCAAACTGAAAATTTAAACATTGAAAATATTCCTAGAGAAAATCTAGATACTAAATTAAAAAATAAAATATATTATTGTGAAATACCATTGAGTGATACCGTTTTTAAAAGTATAAATAATTCTAATTTCAAAAAAGAAAAAAAAGAATTTTTAAATATAAAGTATGTACCAATTTCTGAATTTCCATCTTCCGTAAGAGACCTCTCGTTTTCTGTCAAGAATAAATTAATGTTTAAAGATTTAGAGAAACTTATATTGAGTTATAAGCACGAATATCTGAAAGAGGTTTTTGTTTTTGATTTTTTTGATAATGAGAAAAACAATGAAATAAAGATTGGTTTTAGATTTATTTTCCAATCAAGTATTTCCACTCTTACAGATATTGAAATAAATGATGCTATAGAAATTATTATAAAGAAAAGCTTAAAAATTGATGGCGTATCAATACCTGGATATGAAGTTTAGTCTCGGAATGATATATAATTACTTAAAGAATGAGAACCTATGATGAGTAAACTAAGATATTTGATTGTAATAATGACAATTCCAATAGCATTTTCGCAAGATTTTGATGACTCATTTTTAGAAAGTTTGCCTGAGGACATTCAAGAGGACGTACTTGAAAGAGTTGAAAGTAACAGCGATAAAGAAAAACCTTCATTTTTAAGAAACTCAATTGTATCCTCCGAGTTAGAAAAAAAAGAACTTGATGACCTTAAAAAAAGAATTGAAGAAGACCTAAAATACTTAGAAGAAAAAATAGAAGGTGAAGAAGATGATTCTTTGTTTAAAGAACTTCCATTGTTTGGTGAAGATTTTTTTAGAACGATACAATCAACCTTTATGCCTATCAATGAACCAAATCTCGATTCTTCGTATGTTCTTGATTCTAGAGATGTATTGGAAATACAAACTATTGGTGACGATAATTTTATCGAATCTTTCCCAGTAGCAAGAGATGGCTCTATAACAGTCTCAGATGTTGGAAAAATATTTGTTGCTGGTTTGACACTCGGAGACGCCTCAGCTGTTATAAAAGCAAGAATTGAAAATTCATACATTGGCACATCAGCATATGTTTCTTTGGTAAGTATTAGAGATATAAACGTCTTAGTTTCAGGAAATGCTTTCAATCCAGGCATATATACGATAAGTGGAAATTCAAATATATTGCATGCAGTTAGTGTTGCTGGAGGAATAAATGATTTTGGTAGTTACAGAGAAATCAATTTAATAAGAGATGAAAAGGTCATAGAAACTCTTGATTTATATGATGTCCTTATTACAGGAGAACTAAACTTTAACAGTAGATTGAGGACTGGAGATATTATATTTGTAAAACCTACAAATAATATCGTCTCTATCGATGGAGCTGTTAAACGACCTGCCAGGTATGAGTTAATTGATGGCCAAAATCTTGGTGATGTATTTAAATATGCTAACGGATTAAAAAAAGAAGCTGATTTAAAAAATATTAACCTAGAACGTTATCTTGATAATTCTGTTAAATCTATACCTGTGGTAAACATATCGCAATTTGACGAAATACCAGCTAATGATGGCGATAAGATTTTAATAAGAGAGCACTCTTTTCGAAAAATCAAAGTATCTGGAGCCGTAATCAATCCTGGTACATACATAATGACAGAAGGATCAACAATCAAAGATGTTATTAGTAAAGCTGGAGGTTATACTGATTCAGCTTATCCATTTGGTGCAGTCTATGAAAACCAGGATGCTCTAATAATTAACAAAAAGGCTAAAGAGATTTTGTATGAAGATTTCATAGACAACATAATTACGTTAAGTCAGCAAAATCCTGATGGTGGTTTTAATTTTTCTGCTTTTATAGATCTCACTGAGAAACTAAAAAAAACAAAACCTAATGGAAGAATGGTAATTGATTTGTTAGATGAGGAATCGTCTAATGATATTTATGTTAAGGATGGCGATTTTATTACAATACCTGAGCAACCAAATCATGTGTATGTATATGGAGAAGTTTCCTCTGAAGGTGCAATACAATATAATCTTGATGAAAGTGTAGAGGAATACATTAACAAATCAGGCGGGTATAAAGAAACTGCAGACAAAGTGGCAGTTTACATAATGCAACCAAATGGTAATACTCAAAGATATGATTTACAAAGGAGTCTTTTTGAGTCTCAAAGGAGAGGATTGGAGATATATCCAGGCTCAATTATATTTATCCCTCGAAAAATAGATAGTTCCGCTTCTAGAAGAATTGCAACACAGGCTTATGTTTCAATTCTTGGTAATCTTGGAATAGCATTAGCTTCACTATCAAATCTTTCTGATTAAAGTAGATAATGAAAATTAAAATTAATTTGGGTGAAAGAATTAGTGATTGTTTTAAATGAAAACAAGATTTAGTGCTAAAGATTTATTTTTTATTTTCATCATTTTATCATCTTCTTATTCAACAAGTGATAGCTTCATATATAACTCATATAACAATCATGGAGTTGTTGGGTTAATCAATACTCCGACTGCAAGATTTTTTGATGATGCTGTTCACGGTGTAACAGTTTGGGATGGAGATCCACCTCAAAAAATTACATTAACGTCAAACCCTTTTGAATGGTTAGAAGCTTCATTTTTTTACACTAATATTCAAGACAAACCATATTGCGACATATTAACTGACGTTCTATGTCAACAAGACTACAAAGATAAGGGTTTTAATGTCAAGCTAAGAATAAAAGAGCAAGGCGCTTTGCCAGCAATAGCAGTTGGTGTAAATGATATCGCTGGTACTGGTTTATTTAGTTCTGAGTATATTGTTTCAAGCTATGGCATAAAAAATATTGATATTCACTTTGGTCTTGGTTGGGGAACATTGAATGGATCTAGTAATAAAATTAAAAACCCGTTTGGATATATTAATGATGAATTTAATATAAGACCTACAAATGTTGCAGATCAAGGTGGACAGTTTCAAGTATCTAGATATTTTTCAAGTGAAGAGGTTTCACCTTTCTATGGAATAGCTTATGCGTTCAATGACAAACTCACATTCAAAATTGAAAACGATCCAACGCTTGCTCCTAGTAGCGTCGGTTATGAAAAATCAAAAAGTGATTACTCTTTTGGTTTTGAATTCAGGATTAATGATAATTTTTCGGTAGGAGTTGCAAGTGAAAGAGGAAATTATATTGGATTTAAATTCATTTACCGAAATAATCCTGAGTCCTCATATAAAGCATATGAATATAAAAAATCAAATAAAATTCAGGATAATGATGATAAATATACAAAATTAATAAAAAACTTAGAGAGTAATGGTATTGGAGTTAATAGAATACTTGAAACTAGCGAATCAATTGGACTTGAGTTAACACAGTTCATTCATCCAAGCTATAAAACAATTGAAAGCATTATTAAATCATCTACAAAAGAATCAGGAATTAGAAAAAATATAAAAAAAGATATCAGAATAGCTGATTTAAAGGCGGTTAATGAGATTGACAAAAACTTTGAAAGTAATTCAACAATTATATATGAGAGAATTAGGGAACGTTCATTTAATACTTCAACAGGTTTTAAATTTCGACCATTTATTGCTTCCAGAGAAGAATTTTTTAAAGGAGCCTTGCTACTAGAAAATGATAGCGAATATAATTTTACAGATTATTTTTCTATCACCTCTAATATCAAATATTCTGTTGCAAATAATTTTGAAGATTTAAGATATCCTCCATTCAACACTTTCCCCGCACAAGTAAGATCTGACATAAAACAATATTTAAAAAATATGGATGAAGGACTTTTGATAGGGCGTTTACAAGCTGACTATAGAATTACTCCAAAACCAAACCATCATTTTTTATTTTCTGGAGGCATTTTAGAAGATATGTTTTCAGGTATTGGTTTTGAATATTTATATTTTAGACAAGATACAAACTATGCATTTGGTATTGAGTCATTTAAAGTTAGAAAAAGGGACTATGAATGGGGATTTGGACATCTGGATTATGAAAATACTACACTCACAGCAAACATGTATTACCGCAATTATGGCTTAATTCCATTTGATATGAAGATATCAGCTGGAGAATATCTGGCTGGTGATATAGGAACAACTATTGAGTTTTCAAGATCATATTCAAATGGAGTAAAATTCGGAGTTTTTGCAACATTTACTGATGTTTCAACTGAGCAATTTGGAGAGGGAAGTTTTGATAAGGGTATATTTTGGAATATACCGATTGCTGGAAATGCTATTGCATATACTTGGCGACCTCTAACAAAAGATCCAGGTTCAAAATTAGTGAGAAAAAATACCCTACACGATTTGCTCATAAGATTTAGACCCATAAACTAATAATTCATACCATAGTACGTGTAGAAATAATACATTTTTAATATTATTTAAAAAAAACACATAAATGCTTTTAATTTTGTTAAAAAATGCAGTATCATTGTCCTCCGGAGTTGTATATACATTAATTTTGTGTGATTATAGCTTTAGATAGCAAAAATATTAGAGGGATATAGCTATGAAAAAATTTTATTTATTTAGTTTGACTTTGCTTTCATTGGGGTTAGCAACTGAAATCAATTCTGAAACCATAAGTGAGATGGAGCAGAGAATTGGTCAGATGGGGGTAGTTGAACTCCAAGAAAGAAGATCATTTTTATTACAAGAACAAGAAGGAACCCAAAACCCTTCTCGTTTAAAAGAAATTGCAGCTGAACTTAACGCCATTCAAAAAGCATTAATAGCACTTGTTGGTGCAGCAGCAATATCAAACCTTACGGATGATGGATATAATGATAACGTTCCACCAGTCATAACTATAAATGGTTCAAATCCAGCAACTCATGAACTGGGTGAAGTTTATACTGATGCAGGTGCAACTGCTTTTGATGAATTTCATGGTGATACTCCTGTAACTACTTCAGGAACAGTTGATGTTAATACAGTTGGATCAAACACAATTACTTATACCGCAACAGATTTAGATGGTAACACTGCTACTGCTACTAGAACTGTTAATGTGGTTGATACAACAGCACCAACGATAACTATTTTGGGTGATAATCCTGCAACTGTTGAATTGGGCACTTCTTACTCCGATGCAGGTGCAGAGGCAACTGATGCATCAGGAGATGTAACTGTCGAATCTTCAGGTACAGTTGATACTGACACACTAGGTGCTTATACAATTACTTATACCTCTACTGATGATTCAGGAAATACTGCCACAGAAACTAGAACTGTTAATGTTACAGATACTACTGCGCCAGTGTTTACTTCATCATCTACATTTGTCGTTGATGAGGGTACAACTAATGTAGGAACTGTAACTGCTACTGATTTACAAACAGTTACATTCACAATATCTGGTAATGATTTAGCTATAACTGAAGATGGAGTGCTAACATTTGTATCTCCTGCTGATTATGAAGCTCAGGCTGAAGATCCTACTACTCTTCCTTACGATGGAAGTACTTATGATATTACAGCAACAGTAACTGCTACTGACGCAAGCTCAAATGCTGCAACTCAAGAGATTACTGTAAGCATTAGAGACGTAGGCGGTATTGACGATAATACTGAAACAGGTACTGCTACAAATACAAGTACTCAAGGAACAGGAACTGCCACCGCTACAGGAACTGGTACTGGTACAGGTACAGGAACTGACACTGGTACAGGAACTGCTACAGGTACAGGTACAGGTACAGGTACGGGAACTGGCACTGGTACAGGAACTGGTACAGGAACCGGAACTGGTACTTAATAGAAATTAGTTTGTGAGCCTTGGAAAAAAAGATATTGTTAAAAATATCTTATCCAAGGCTCAAATTTCTTCTTCCTTAAGTTCTAAAGTCCTTCATTCTTTCATAAAATTCATTATTACCAAGTCTAATAATAATCCTGTAAAAATTTCTAACTTTGGAACCTTTTACTATCATAATACTCCTAGAAGAGTCGGTAGAAATCCTATAACAAAAGAGGAATTTCCTATACCACAAAGAATGAAACTATCTCTAAAAGTTTCAAATAATATAAAAAATCTTATTAATTAATACAAAGTTTGGTCGGGATGGCCGGATTTGAACCGACGACCACTACACCCCCAGTGTAGTGCGCTACCAGGCTGCGCTACATCCCGAGAAAATAATATATAATA
>MDTG01294005.1_pt1 | contig 20925 bp, 15 predicted proteins | sample 811421 | NCBI WGS metagenome assembly MDTG01 (sample SAMN05326645, study PRJNA326480) | marine metagenome | isolation source: seawater | place: Pacific Ocean: South East | collected 2011
AGATGGTTGGTCTGATTTAAACGATGTATTTCCAAACAACCCATCCCAGTGGGCCGATGCCGATGGAGATGGAGTTGGTGACAATTACACATGGGTTTTGGGAGAATCAGGAATTAGACAAAATGAGGCAGGTGATGCCTTTCCATCAGATATCTCACAACACAAAGACAGGGACGGAGATGGCTATGGCGACAATTCTGATGGTTTCCTTCCAGATTCTTGCCCTGATGTACTAGGGACATCCAATCAAAATGGGCGCCTTGGCTGTATTGATGCTGATGGCGATGGATGGGCAGACATTGATGACGCATTTCCAAGTGATGACAGTCAGCATTCCGATGTTGATGGAGACGGTTATGGTGATAATCCGAGTGGACTGATGGCTGATAGTTGCAGGGAAACACCATACGAAGAAATCGCTCTAGTCGACACACTTGGCTGCGCACCATCTGAACGGGATGGTGACTATGACGGCATCAACGATGCAGAAGATCTATGTCCAACGACTCCAATTTCTGAAGTGCTCGAGGCTGACATTAATGGTTGCTCAAATAGTGAGCGCGATACAGATGGAGATGGTGCAATCGATTCAGTCGATCAATATCCCAATGATTCAACTCAATCAGTAGATGCCGATGGAGATGGTTATGGTGATAATTCTTCAGGATTTAACGGTGATGATTGTCTAGGAGAATTCGGCACATCATCTGCTAATTTACGTGGTTGTGTAGATACTGATGACGACGGTTGGGCAGATTTTGAAGATATTCTGACAAACAATCCTACACAATGGAACGATACAGATGGCGATGGTTACTATGATAATTTCGCGATAGTCGATTGGAGAAATGATGAGATGCGTTTGAATAACTCGTGGCCAGGTCAATACATTCCAAATGCCAAGGATTCAGATCGCTGTCCGTTACTGGCATATGAGTTACAGAATTTGGAAAACCCAGGTTGTCCACCCGATGTTTTTCCTGCTGGCGAACCTATAGAATCTGGGCCTAAGAATAACCAAATGGATGCAGGAGATTCCTCTGGAGGAATCAGTGCAACTGTGGTGATTTTAGTTGGGATTTCAGTTATTTTGCTGATTTCGATAGGTGGTGGTATAACTTTGATATTACGCAAACCAAAATCCAAGAAACGGGAAACAAGTAGAGCAAGTGCACAAAAAACCGTTGAGCAAGTATACGAAGGCGACATTCAAGAGAGCGAATCAGTTGAGGATGACCCCAATTACAAGGTGGATGAGAATGGGTGTGAATGGTGGATGGACGACGAAGGTAATTGGTGGTACCGTCTCCCAGAAATGGATGATTGGGCTGAATACAATGCGTGACTAGATACCCCGAAGGGGTAATCAATCGAGTTCCACCTCAACTAATTATGAGCATCCAGAAGATTGCAGTTTTAGGCGCGGGACAAATGGGAAATGGGATCACTCAGGTGGCAGCCTGTGCTGGATATACTGTTGTCATGATTGACATAAAACAAGAATATGTGTATAAGGGGTTATCAACAATTCGCACATCTCTTGGGAAATTGGTTATGAAGGAGAGAATGACCCAGGTTGAAGCAGATGAAGCCCTATCCAGAATTTCAACATCGACGGAACGAAAAGCAGCATCAGATGCTGATTTAGTTATCGAAGCCATACCGGAGATACCCGAACTCAAATTTTCTACATTTGAGGAATTGGACATGATTTGCAAACCGAGTGCAATTTTAGCTAGCAATACGAGCAGCATCAGCATCAACGAGATTGCAAAGTCCACAAAGCGCTCCGACAAAGTAATCGGTATGCATTTCATGAATCCAGTCCCCATCATGAAATTAGTTGAAGTAATCAATGGTTCTGAAACCAGTGAGGATGTTACTAATTCAGTTATTGAGGCAAGTGAAAAAATGGGTAAAATACCGTTATGCTGCAATGATTCACCAGGGTTTGTGTCAAACAGGATTCTTTGCCCCATGATCAATGAAGCAATAATCACTCTTGATGAAGGGGTAGCTGAACCTGAAGCAATTGATGGTATTATGAAATTAGGTATGAACCACCCAATTGGGCCATTAGCACTATCGGACCTAATTGGAAATGATACTGTATTGCACATCATGAATGTACTACATAGTGGTCTTGGAGATGACAAATATGCTCCCTCGAAATTGCTAATAAGAATGGTCGAAGACGGTAAACTAGGTCGCAAGTCCGGAGAGGGCTTCTACAAATATTGAGTGTGATGATATGCAGCCAAGTCCTCAACAAATTCCCATTCAAACTCAGTATACTGCTCCACAAATGGGTATCCCTGTCGCTGGTACGCCAATGGGAATGCACCAAGTGGCAGTAGTTTCACCACACCAGCAAAAATCGAAAATGGCAGTTCTGTTACTTGGAATATTCCTAGGTGCATTTGGGGCACACAATTTCTACTTGAGTCACACAGGGAAAGCAGTGGCACAACTACTCATAACCGTACTTTCATTGGGCATATTGTCATTTGTATCTTGGATATGGGCCATAGTTGAAGTAATTATGATTTTCACATCCTTAACACCAGTTGATGCAATGGGAGTGCCATTGCGGGACTAATTTCTTCAGTAGACAATCACTGTTCTTCTGATTGATTCTCCCGAACCCTGATAAGTCGCAGCCTGCGGAAGGGAGTTGATACACATGCCTGGCACCACACGAGTCGAAGTCCGAACTCTCAAAGTTGGAAGATACGTAGCACTAGATGATAATGCATACAAGATACTTGGAATGAGTAAATCCAAGCCAGGTAAGCACGGCGGAGCGAAGGCAAGGATTGAATTGGAAGACATTTTTACAGGTCAGAAAAAGAGTCACGTTTCTCCGGTAACTGATTCAATTAACGTCCCAATGATTGAGAAGGGTTCAGCAATAATCACGCATATCGATGGTGGCGAAGTTCATGCAATGGACAACAAAACATACGAGACTTTGATTTTACCGCTAGATGGTATGAGCCTTGAAGCAGGTGGGGAAATCCTATGGATGGAAGCCATGGGCCGGTACAAGATTATTCGTGATCATTGATTAGGTGATAGACTGGTAACAGCATCGGATTCATCCACGATTTCAGTAGCCGGATACAATGATATTAACGCCGTAGAGGCAATTTGGTGGCGACTTCTCAATCATCAACAGAATCTTGATTACAGGGGTTCTTTGGAACAGTTAAGAACTCCGAAAAATGCAGATCGAGTTCGACGATTCTTGGAAGGACGAATACGTCAGGGTCGATTGGCTGTTGCGAAAATTAGCGATGAAATTGTAGGGATATGCACATTTTCACCAGATGGATTCTTACTCGATGCTCCAAATGCTGTATGGGAGATATCAGATGTTTGGGTAGAACCGCACGCACGACGTAAAGGGATTGCTACATCACTGATCAATTATGCCGAATATGAATGTAAAATGCGCGGTTCAAGTCAAGTCAGGCTCTCAGTTTACAATCTCAATGAAGCAGCAATTTCTCTCTACGAGAGTCTTGGATTTACTATTTCAGCACACACTTTTTCTCGCCATTTAGGTCCCTAGATGTGCATCTTAGTGGTCCCACAAACCTAAGACCCCTGCGCACCACCCACGGTTCGCTCCGTAGGAGCGGGTGTCCCGAATGTCAGGAGTCCGCAAGTCCGCATACCGCCAACCTGTAACGGCAAAGGGTTTGGCTGCAATTGAGGCTGGAACCCTGACGTGGTTAGATGAAGATATGTACAACAATCTAAACACAGGTCTACTTGAGCAATATTTTGAGGAAAAAAATCTCAAAGAGTCATTTGAGGTTAGTCACTGGTCAATTGGAAAAATCATGATTGGAATACTTATCGGCTCTGTATTTAGTGGTGTTACAGCATACATAGGTTTGAAAATTGGACTTGCTGTTTCAGCTGCTTGGTATGTAGCATACTTGTTGGGTATGGCACTCAAATGGTCACCATCTGAAGTCAACATATCGACGAGTGCAACGACTGGAGCGACTCATGCCTCAACAGGTTTCATCTTTACCTTCCCAGCAATTTTCTTGCTTTCTTCTGAGTTTAAACCTGAGTACCATGTCAATGGTGGCCCACTTCTTTCAGGGGTGGATGTATTTCAACTGGCGTTCATTGGTATTGTTGCCAGTATGTTTGCAGGTTTCCTTGGGGTGATGTACTTCATCATATTCAGGAGAGTTTGGCTTGTTGAAGATCCACTTCCCATGCCTGGTTTCGAAGCCACTTTGAAGATGTTAGACATCACAGCAGACGTAAATACTGGTGCGGCTGATGCCGCCAAAGAGAGCCTGCAGACAGTTGGGCTTTGGACTGTATTGACAATGGGTTTCATGTTTTTGATTGACTATCCATTGTTTTGGAAAGAGAATTTGACAATCGCTGACAAAATCGCCGTCACTGCATCTGGTGACTCATGGGGTCTCGCATCAATTTATTCGGAAAGGTGGATTCATCAACCCAGCGAATTACAAGATGGCCATGCAGTAGCCAATGGATTGACATTCTTCAAGGAATCAAATCCATTTTCCTACACGTTCCTAGGCGTTGAACTTTCACCCACCCTTTTTGCAGTAGGATGGTTCATGCGCATGCGTGTCGCATTCTTGGTGAACCTAGGGTCCTTTGTAGCATGGTTTTTCCTAATACCACTCGTTGTTGCACTGAATGTTCCGATTTTTGATGGAATTGATGAATCTACAGGCGCTCCAGTTTATACAGCTCTGCAAGATATGGGTGGGCCTGTACAATGGTATGCCTACAAAAGTATCATCAGAACAATTGCGATTGGTGCCATTCTAGGAGGAGGTTTGCTTGGTTTACTCAAGATGGCGCCAACATTTATCTCAATATTTGGAGATATTGGTAAGGCATTTGGTGGTGAGAAAGGCCAGGAATATATCGAAGGCAAGGGTTGGTATGAATGGCCATTGTATCATATACCAATGTTCATGCTGCTCTCATTCTTCACTATGATTATCATATTCTGGGCAGGTGGGTTTCCAGTTCAAGCCGCCATCGTATTTGCTTTGGTGCTGATACTAACGACATTCCTCTTGGGGGCGATTGCGGTCAGAGTCATGGGTGAAACTGGAATTGAACCCGTATCTGGGACATCGTTTATTGTTCTACTAATGCTCCTTGGATTATTCCTAGGTTACGGCGATTTCTTCGGCCTCGCCAAAGAGGAAGCGATTCTGATTGCACTGGTCGGGACAACAGTCTTTGGCAGTGCAATTTCCATGTCAGGCACTGTTGTTGCTGATTACAAAAATAGTTTGTATATCGGCAATAGGCCTTATCACATATCAAAGGGCAACATCATGGGTGTAGTCCCTGGTGCAATTCTTGGAGCAGGTATGGCGATTTTCCTATCTCAGCTTTTGGCTAATGGGCAGATTGATCTTTTGGCCCCTCAGGCCAATGCATTTGCTGGTTTCACCGTAATGCTTGCAGAAGGCCAAGGGAATACCTCGGCCCTATTCTTGGGTTTCTTACTTGGGGCCTTTGTAGAGTGGGCAACAGGTATGGGGACATCCTTCGGATTGGGGATGTATTTGCCAACGCCCTACACTTTCCCGATGATGATTGGAGGTGCAGGGCGCGATTGGTGGCAAGCCAAGAGGTTGGACCCAGTTGTCGATAGAATACGTGAACAGGAGGGTAATTCTCCAGCTGAGAAGAAACGAGCACTAATCCTCCTAACAACATTCATGATTGCAGCAGGGGCACTGACTGGAGAGGCATTCTTCGGAGTGGAAAGTGCATTCCTCGCAGTTATCGATGAAACCGCTCTTAGTGAACTTTCAGCATATTGGATGCTGCGTTTGGGCGCCTTTGTAGTCAGTAATCTACTTCTCTTCGGCGTGCTTTATTGGCTATTCAAGAGGGCAGGAATTCTGGGTGTCAAAAGCCCTCAATCGTGAGGTGTAATTTTGCCAAATAACCGGTCCCCACCGGCACATGCTTGGGCTATCCTCTCCGTTGCAGTTCTGGCAGTTTCAAGTGCTGGTGCTGTATTCATGTTGATGTCAGAGGTACAACCTCTACTCCGTGCAGCATGGAGACTTCAAGCAACATCACTTATACTATTTCCATTTTTTTTATGGCAATTAAGAACGAGTGATTTTGAATGGGACAGCCAAGTTGTTTGGATTATCATTGGCTCTGGTGCATGCCTATGGATACATTTTGGCAGTTGGGTTTGGTCTCTAGATCACACATCCTTAGCCCATAGTTTGCTATTCGTAACCGCGCATCCGTTGATAATTGTCGGAGGTATGGCTGTACTTCGAATGTCTCCGCATCGATGGGAATCAATAGGTGCAATAATAGGCGTTTTTGGGGCTTTTCTTGCAGTTCAAGATGAGGGTTCAGGTTCAGTCACATTGATAGGGGATCTAGCTGCTTTTTTGGGCGCAATTGCTATTGTTGGATATCTTGCAGCCGGTAGAAATTTACGTGGTGAAAGGAACATGCCACTTTTCCTGTATGCATTCCCAGTTACATCAATTTCAGCAGTATTTCTGACGATACATTCTGTAGTTTCAGAAGGCACATCTATAACTTCGGCTGTTGCAATCGATTGGACGTTCGGTTGGATGGATAGTGCATGGATACTGTTGGTTCTATACCTTGCAATAGGACCAGGTCTACTTGGGCACACTGGAATTAATGCCAGCTTGAAATGGTTGCCTCCCTTAGTAATTTCAGTTAGTGTAGTCCTCGAACCAATCTTGGGCGGTATTCTTGGATGGCTTATAGGGGTGCAAGAAATCCCAGGAGTGTGGACTTGGCTCGGTGGTCCATTCATGATTATTGGGACAGCATTAGCAATTTATGGGACTAATTGCCGCTTGACTATAAGCGCTCCCTTCGAAGAGCAGTTTGGGGGAGAAAGTTGAGCTGGAAAGAGGCCCTATTTTTGACTAACGACGATGGTATAGAGGCTCCAGGTCTGCATCGATTAATCAAAGAATTACATGGGTTGGGACATCCTTTAGCAGTTTTAGCACCAGCAACAGAACAATCAGCATCAGGTATGCGGTTGTCACTTCAAAGCGAACTAGAATTCAGAGAGCGAAAAGACATAATTGAATTTTTAGAACTCGATGAAGAAGGCCCTCCTGTATACATTTACAGTTTAGCAGGGACTCCCTGTGACTGTGCGATTGTAGGGATCAACCATGGCTTTGAAAATTGGGCGCCACTAATTCGACCTCAAATGTGTGTTTCGGGAATTAACCGGGGACCCAATATTTCGATAGATGTTCTCCATTCAGGAACAATTTCAGCGGCTCGCGAGGCAGCATTGTATGGACTTCCTGCTGTTGCAGTGAGTTTGGGGACATATCATCATCAGGATTATTCAACTGGCATGGTGGCTATTTTGGAACTAATCCGACGCGCATTGGCAGTCACTAAATCTCCACCTCCCAATTTGATGCGGCCAAGAGGTAGCAAACAGTGTCCTTGGTCAGTCAATCAAATGGCTATGGAAAATAGGGTGAGGGAAGCGTTTAGAAACGGTGATATTATACTGAATGTAAACGCTCCAGAAAAGTGGGATGGTGTCGTAGAAACGGTTCCATTAGGTGCGCGTTGGTACCATGGCGCTACACACTCCAGTGATTCCAAGGCAGGTTTCATCGTGGGGGCAGCATCAATTGAGGATGAGCCGATACCTAATACTGATTGTACCGGATTGATTGAAGGGCACGTTGTCATATCTCCTCTTGCGACCTGGCCACAATCGCATCCACTTTCTGTTCCAGACATGTTGCTAAAATCGGCAACATTTGGGGGCGTTGATGGTTATCCTGAATGGCTCATTGAGAATCCATAAGGTGATGGATTATTGCAATACATGAATGCCCTTGTAACCATTTCTCACCCAGCGATACTACGAGTAGATTCTCCATCATTTCGACCTCATTTGCGCTAAATGGCTGATCGTCCGAAAGGAGGAATCCAATTTTCTCTTGTGAATGGCTTTTCGGTTCGAATAATTCACCACTTGCATCGAGGACGCATAATTCAACATTGTCTCTTTTCCATTCGATAATAGTCTGTTCAATATTACCACCAGAGTGCAAAAAACCAGGATGCAATTCGATGAAATGACCTATCGACGGAACCGGTTCTCTAAGGGCCTTACCAATTTGTCCAGCAATCGCCCTTTCATCAGGATGAACTCCACGTAATCTTGAACCCTGAAACAATATTCTACGTGCGGGACCAGGGCCACCCATGAGATGTAACATTACTTCGGTATCTTCTCTAATTCCATGTGACAAGAAAAGCGCTGTGTTGATTGCACGTGACAGAACATCCATTCTGCCACAAGATCCGGCTAAATCATTGAGATTCAATTTTCCCGATGAGGGAGCCCGGTGTCCAATGATTGCAAACTTGCGCAACATAGTACTCACATCGGCATATCCATATCATCCATGTCGCCCATCATATCCTTCATCTGGCGACGAAGTTTTCGGTTCCCTTTGATTCCTTTCATCATCTTTCGAGAACGATTCCACTGGGCAATCAGTTCACGAACATTCTTTTCAGTAACTCCCGAACCACGTGCAATACGCCGAATTCTCTCAGCTTTCAGGATTTGGGGCTCATTTTTTTCATCCTCAGTCATTGAATCCATGATGACTCTGAAACGCTCGAGATTACCTTGCATCTCTTCCTTTTGGCGTCTGTCCATTGAACCCAATCCACCGAAGAAAGAACTGGGTAAATGCGATACAATTTTGTCAATAGTACCAATCTTTGACATCATTTCCATTTGTTTGTACATGTCATTGAGTGTAAATCGCCCTGACATCATGCGTTCTGTGAGGCGCATTGCTTCTTCTTGGTCTAAAGAATCTGGTGCAATATCAATTAATCCTCGGATATCGCCCATGCCCAATAGGCGTGAAATGAAACGATCTGACTCAAACTTTTCTAAGTCTGAAACTTTTTCACCCTCTCCGATGAAAACAATCGGTGCCCCAGTAGTTGCAACTGCAGAAAGGGCTCCACCTCCACGCGCAGTACCATCTAGTTTTGATACAATAACTCCTGAAACCCCTACTAAGTCATGGAATCCAGCAGCAACAGGTCCTGCGGCCTGTCCAACCTGTGCATCTATAACCAGAAACCTTTCTGTCGCATTTGCTACTTTGTGAATCCTTTCAAGCTCGGCTTGCAATTCATCGTCAAGACGGTCGCGTCCAGCAGTATCGACAATTACTACATCGGCATTTCCAACTTTAGAAAGACCATTTCTCACAATTTGTTCAGCATCGGTGTTCCCGGGTTCACCATAAACCTCTACAGGGGAATCCGAAAGAAGTTGTTGCAGTTGTGCATAAGCGCCAGGTCGCTGAACGTCAGCTTCAATGACGGCGACTTTAATTCCATGCCTTTTGCGCCACCATTCTGCTAATTTCGCAGTTGTTGTAGTCTTACCCTGGCCATATAGGCCGACCATAAGGATGGTTTGATTATGTGGTCTGATTTCCTTTGGTGGCCCGAGTAAACGCACTAGTTCAGTGTAGATGATATTCATTGCATGGGTTTGCAGTGTGACACCTGGGCGAGGCTCCTCTTCAAGCATCCGTTCTTCCAAGCGTGCAGTAATTTCCTTTGATTGTCGGACATTAAAATCAGCCTCTAGCAAGGCACGTCGAATACTCTTGGAGAGTTCTTTCATCTCGGCTTCATCCAACTTACGTTTTCCTCTGAGACGATTCACTGCGCCAAAGATACCAGCCTTCAAACCCTCAAGCGCCATGTTTGTCCCTTACACCTTTCTCGTAAGAACCCCACGGCGGATAGAAACATCTGGGCAAACATAAGAAGCACGGCATAAAGGCGCAAATGTGGCAGACCTCGGCATTCCACTCTGGCAACTGCAAGTTGCTACAGCCATCGGCATCATTGGAGTATGGATTGGTTGGCGTGGCGGCATGTCGAAAATGGTAGGATTCTATGATTTACCTACAGCGACGCGTCTTCTTCTCTACGGCTTTTTCATTGGCTCAGTTTACCAATTTCTCAGCGCTACACTTGTACTGGATCCAATATGGGCTGGCGATTTACTTCCCATTGTTCCACTACTTTTACTCACACTACTCTTGTCATTACTGACCATGTTTTTACTAACGCGCGAAGGCGTTCGGCGATTGAATGGACAACCCACGGCTGGTTGGACATTTGGTCTTGGAATTGGTCCAATGGTGGTCGTGTTACTGATATATCGCCTCATCACAACAGAGGATGGAAATTTTGTTACAAATGGATTCACATGGCAAACTATTGTGTTTGGCCTATTTTTGTCTGGAATGATTCCTTGGACAATGGCAATCATAGGCTCTTGGCAGGGTTGGAATGCCTTGATTGGGCACAGATTCAAGCCGGCATTCAAGGCTATGCTATTGCATTCCATGCTTTTGATGGTCATAAATATTGGATTAACCTATCCGATTGCCTTTTTGGTGTTGCCAATTTTCATCATCTGGGGGCAAAAAAAAGCCGACGATGTTTGGCTCATTTCTGGTCTTTCTCCACGAATGAAGCAGGAATGGAATCGATTACAGCGCAGTGGTATTTCTACTGGCGTTCGTTCGTTGGCACCAGAGGAAGAGTAAATTTTCGCATCTTCACATAAAGGTGGGCCAAGAACATTCAAGGTGCTACTGTTGGCATGAGGGTCTGTATGGCCAGATGCCCCTATTGCCTTGGCCCAAATCCTGCGGGCTCTACAATCTGCTACACATGTGGGCGAGTTGTTGCAGGTTCAAGTGGTATGAACGTGCGTGTTGGGGTTGCACCACATGGAGGTGAATTGGTTCAAAACGTTCGACGGGGACCTGCACCAAATATGACAATTCGGCGCGATGGTAGGCGGCGACGAAAGAGAAATTCAAACTTCAGAAACATGGTCTTAGTTGTAGCAGTTGCCTTCCTTTTCCTATTCACACCTGCACAACAACAAATATCCAATCAACTGGAAAAATTGATGGGTGAATTGGAGGATTTGCTTGGACCTGCTAGAATATATCCTGTTGCAGCCAATTATCAAGTAGAGAGGACAGTAGAGCTCTCCAATCCAACTGGAGCCAGTATCAATTTTGCATATGAATTGTATATACCACCCTCAGTTAGGACTGATTTTGCGTTTGAAACAGAGGGGTTCATACAAGATGATTTTCAGCATCCAACAGAGTCATTGCAAAGCATATCTTCGATGACAATACGTTCTGAATATAACGACACCATTTGTTGTATTTCGAGTGACACTGTCGATTTACCTTTAGATAACAGTGGTTGGCCACTACTAGCCGATGATGCGATAGATCTCATTAATTCTCGAATATATTGGCCACCGGTAGGCACGGGTTCTGATAGATGTAGTGTATCGAAATGTGCGATTTGGGAAGGCGAGATCGGTTCTTCGCACACGCAGTTTTTGAAAGTCACATATTCTGTTACTTCGTATTCCTTCACATGGTGGGATGGCGAGGAAGCCCCTGATGAAGCCGGCAGATCAAATACAGGTATCGCAATCAACCATAACAATGCAGGTGTATACGGTGATTACCAGGATAGTTCTCGCGGCCATTTGAATACAATGTTTGATCAAATTGGCGATGTCTCACAGTGGTATGATCGTGACCCTGGTCCTAACGCAAATTGGGCAATTGATGGGGAACATCCTATAGTTGTCCAACTGGCTGATGAAATTGAAAGTAGTCTCAATGAAGAAAACAAGAACAGCCCTTATGCATTTGCGCATGCAGCGTTCACCAAAATTCGCGATTCAATTGTATACGAATTGGATACTGATGGTGGTACGGCTAGAAGTGGCCCCCAATGCATTTCAGATCAGCGAGGTGATTGCGATGAACAGTCGAATGCATGGATGAGCCTTTTGAGAACACGTGGCATACCTGCATGGTATGAATTCGGCCCTATGACTGATACATATTTCGGAGATTGGGAAGGTCATGCATGGGCAAATGTCATTTTCCCTCTAGATGAAAGTTGGTGTATAACCAATAATATCGACATTTCTACCTGTTTTGTAGAGGGCGAGGTTGATGTTGTAAACAATCGCTGGTTATTGCATACACCTACTACTTTGACAGAGTGGATAGAAGAGCCAAGTTACAAAGGAGAGGCAGCATACGATTTCTATAGACCGCTGTCTATACCTTGTAACCCGTGTTGGTTGGAGAGTTGGGAAACTATTGATTACACGCATATGGGACAAGGGACCTTCAAGGTTCGTGGCTGAGTGAGGAGTTAAGAGGGAGTGGAAGGGCCGAAAGGTTGCCAGAGGTGCTGCAATGCGGATTATAATCGGTGGGGCGGGCGAAGTTGGACGCGGTGTTGCTAGAGCACTTTACAACGAAGGTCAGGATGTAGTTCTAATCGATTCGAACCCGAATGCGATAAAAGAGGCTCAATCGATTGATGCATTTGTCCTCCTTGGAGATGTCACAAGGCGTGACGTACTGAAAGAGGCTGGAGTCAAAGATGCAGAAGTTTTCATCGCAGCCACAGGTAGTGATGAGAGAAACATGCTTTCATGTGCTCTAGCAAGGGATCTTCTTGAAGAAGAACTACCGCGGGATAAATATCCCAATCGAAAACCCCTGCTTACCATTGCCCGGATACATGATGGTGATTTGATTGCAGATGAGGAAGGTCGTTTGTCGCGATGGTCGGGAGTAGATGTGGCAATATGTCCCCATCAGGCATCGATTGATCGACTTACTGCCGGCCTCAAGTCATCCAGTTTGTCGGAAGTCTTGCCATTGGGTGGCGATGCTTGGATAGTGGAAGTTGATGTTTCACCTACAGCCGAAAATATGGCATCCTATACGCTTGATCAAGCAAACGCGAATATAGATGGTTTGCCAAAGGTTTTCACAATATGTCGGAAAGGAGAAACTGCAATTGTTCCTGATGGCGATACAGTAATACACGCAGGTGACAGGTTAATTTTTGCAACTATCGGGGAGCACACGTTCAAGCGAATTTCTAAGGCCGCCGGACATACTGAACCACCATATCCAGATTCGCCTAGAGTAGCAATTTTTGGAGCAACTGCTCTAGGGAGGCAATTGGCTTCTGAATACCTGAGTGAGGGGTCTTGGGTTACAGTTCTAGATGAGCGCTTGGAGGCAGCAAATGAACTGGTTGGCTCGTCTATCGGTTCACACAAGCGGCTTGATGTTATACACTGCAATTTGGGAGATGTCGATTTACTCAGAGAAATTGAAATCGTCGATCATGATATTGCAATAGCTGCACTTGATAATGATCACGAAAACATTGCTATTGCAATGCGTGCAGCAGACCTCGGAGTCGTTAGAACAGGGCTGGTATTGGATGATTCAGCTTTGGCAAGAGTTGTACGGAGAATCGGGTTGACATATGCAGTATCGGAACGCCGTGTAGCCATTGATTCGATACTTATGCAAGTCCATAGAAGAGTACCTGGTCACTATCAATTGATGCCTTCCGTACCAGAGATTGTAGCTATGAGTGCAACAATTTTCGATGGCCACACTCGAATTGGGCAAACAATTTCGCGAATTGAGAAGAAAGGTGCATTCAGAATTGCTTTTGTCGAAAGGGAAAATTCAGAGGGTTCTCGAATGATGTTCCGTCCTAAACCCGACATGACAGTGAAAATTGGAGATCGTTTAATCCTCTTCGCCTCTTCAGACGATATACAGAAAGTTGAGAAAATATTGGAGCGTTAGACATGCGGTTTGATGTAATCAGCCTTGTTGCAGGCTGGAGTTTAGCACTTCTTTCTGTACCTATGTTCCTGAGCATTATAGTGGGGCATTTGATGGGTGATTCAACAGCCATACTAATATGGTCATTCCTCCCAGCTGCGATATTCAGTTTATTTCTGGGTTTCATGTTAGTCCGTGTAGGAGCCAGGCGAGATACTGCAGAACGCCTACGCGATCGTGAAGCATTCGCTGCAGTAGCCCTTTCTTGGCCACTCATTGTAGCAGTTGGCGCATTACCCTACTGGTTGGGTCCAACATTTCATGGCCCGATTACATGGGATGGTGACGGTGGAACGCTACAAGAAATTCTTGGAGGTATGATTCGTGGTTGGTTTGAGTCAATGTCAGGATTCACAACCAGTGGCGCGACAACTATTGACTCCTATGCTTCACCAAGGTGTGCAGGTGTTGAGGATTGTATCGCCAGCCAGCCTTATGGGGTTCTATTCTGGCGTTCATCTACTCAATGGCTAGGAGGGATGGGAATAATCATGCTAGGCATGCTACTATTGAGTCGAGCACTTGGTGGAGGTATGTCAATTGCGCGTGCTGAACTTACCGGACCATCATTGAGTCGTCTTCGCCCACGTCTCCAGGAAACAGCACAGGCTCTTTGGGGAATCTACATTGGCTTCACATTACTTGAATTTCTACTCCTATTTTTCTGGGCAGACTTAACTTGGTTTAATGCAATTAATTATTCATTGACCACAATGCCGTCAGGGGGTTTTGGTACCACAGACGCAGGGGTGATGGATTTTGACAGCCCACTTGTTGAAGGTATCATTACTTTCTTCATGGTTGCCACTGGAATCAACTTCACATTGTTTCATTTCATCCTGCTAAAGGAATATACTAAGGTAGTAAATGACCAAGAATTGCGGGTCTACTTACTAGTATTAGCCGCAGCATGGACAATCTTCGCCCTCAACCTTGTCTACAGCGCTGGTTGGGGTTGGGGTAGTGCATTGCGACACGGCGCCTTCCAAGCAGCTGCCATTGGTACATCAACTGGATATGCAAGTGCCGATTTCGCTAGTTGGCCAGTCCTCTCTCTGTTCGTACTTCTATTCTTAATGATTGTAGGAGCCTCGGCCGGTTCAACTAGTGGGGGTTTGAAGATTCTTCGACTACGCTTAGCATTCGTCCTCGCGCGTCGTGAGATTCACCGTATGGTACAACCTCGGGCAATTGTTAGTGTGCGAATGAATGGGGAAGTGGTTGAGGATTCACGCATGTGGGTCGTCATCGGGATGTTGTCTACATGGGCTGCTCTCGCCATGGTGAGTCTAGTTGTTTTGGCATTTTTCGAGCCCTCGCACTCACTCGAAACAATCCTATCTGTAATTTTTGCTGCCCTAGGAAACACAGGCCCAGCATTGGGAGCATTTGGACCAACCTCGACATGGGCTGGGTTGAACTGGTATTCACTTTTCTACACATCACTATTGATGTGGGCTGGGCGTCTTGAATTGCTTACTGTACTGGTTTTATTTCACCCGCGAACATGGCGGTCTGAGTTGAAGAGCAAATCAGAAGAAATCTAGCGACTTCTGACTAGGCGAGTTGTGGTTTTTTTCAGCATCAAGTTGATCATTTTCCAGACTTGAAATATCTTCCAAATCTTGGTTTAATCCTGCTGAACTCTGTATAATCTGAATCTCATCATAACGCTCGGCCAACTTCTTACTTTTTACAAGACTAGCACGCAAACCATGCAATGCTAAGTGGTCACTGGAAGAGAATCCAAATGCCATGGATATCTCGAAAGATTCCGGGTCCCCTTCCATCTTTTCACTTGAAATCGCTCGCAATGCTGGCCACAATTCCTCACGTGCCGCAATTTTACTAGAACCGCATGTTTCTGCAAGACATTCTACGATGGAAGACCGCTGCCAACTTTCCCCACTTCTCCTTAGGAAGGCAGGAAATTGCAAAGAAAATCTGTCGGGCAACTTTTCTGTCGATGAAACACTAGCAGCAAGTGCACCAAGGTTTCCTCCCCAGTAGGTGGATCTAAATGCCAAATTTGTGTATCGAGCATAAATTGATTTCGCGGCAATTGAGAGGGTTTTTGAAGCACGAGTCCAACTAGCACGTTGGCGCATAACAGAGGCATTATTCCAAGAAACCCATGCCAAGAGTTCGTCAGGTGTTTTGTCTAAAGCAAGACTCATTCGAGATGCATCTGCTGCATTTCCTGTGCGGTATAATTGTTCCAAACCTGGGAATAAATCAACCTGTTGATCTCTTTGACCAATTTCGATTTGCTCTTTAACTATTTTTTCAGTTATATGCTCCGGGTGGGTTGAACATATGGCCTGTAAATCACGCACAAGTGCACGTATATCTCCAGGGTTATTATGGATTAGAAAATTAATCGCCGAAGTTTCAGAAGAAAAGCCTTCTTCTGATAATATGCGATTTGCGATTCGACGCAGTGCACCCTCATTCACTCGCTTAAAATCAACTATTTCGGCCAATCTTGAAAATCTGTCACGGGTATTTCGCCAGTTGCTTCCACGCCCCCAAAGGCGCATGGAATCATTACAGGTCATCAAAATCGGCTGTTTTGTTTCATCAAGCAACTTGAGTAACTCAGCCTTCCCCCCACTGTCTCCTCGGAGGTTCCTAGAGCTTTCTTCGTCATTAAATCGAGAAGCAATTGTAGACTCAATTCGTTCCTCACTAACTTTCCTGAATGATCCGCCAATATGGTCCACCTCATCCAAAAGAATGAGGGTGCGTCTTTCCGTTTTTTGACTGAATGAACCATCCATGCTGAATGTAAAGTGGTTGGCACTTCCAGTTGATGCTCGTCGAATTGCTGCAGCATTGCGTTGATCACTTGCATTGAGTTCAATGATGTTCCAACCCATATCGCCTGCGATAGCCGTAGCCAAACTTGTTTTACCAACGCCAGGAGGGCCTGATAGCAGCATTCCTTTTTTGGCTGGTTTTCCCCTTTCCCACTCTGTGAGCCAATTTCTTATCCTCTTCTGTTGGACATCATTTCCTTCGAGATGACTAATTGATTTTGGACGATGCCGTTCGGTCCAGTCTGTGTGGACATGTGCACCAACCATACACGCACTGGTGACGAGGCACCATTTGAACATTGAGAATCAAAACAATTGATTCAGACTATTGTCAGAAATCAATTTTGCAATGTCTGCAATAGAAACTCGAATTTGCTTTCCATCATCTCGTCGACGAATAGTGGCGGTAGAATTAGATAATGATTCATGGTCTATAGTCACGGCCCATGGCACACCTACTTCATCTGCACGGGCGTATCTCCGTCCAATCGATCCAGAGCCGTCATAGTAAGAAACAAGGTTTGGTACAGAGCAAATCAATCTGTGCACCGACTCTGCTAGTGAATCTAATCCCTCTTTTTCCATTAAGGGAAGTATGGCGACATCAATAGGGGCAATAGAATTGGCTAAATGCAATACAGTATATTTTTCACCACCTTTTTCAGTCTCATCATATGCATGATCTAGAATATGCCAGAGTATTCTGTCAATTCCGAACGCTGGTTCAACAACATGTGGCAAAAACCATTCACCGTGCTCAGTATTTTGCACTCTCTTATTTTCAACCATATCTTCTTCGATAGTGACAGTTGCACCATCAGCTAAGGTTAATTCGAATGGGAATGTTGGTGATGTTGTATCGATCTCAGTCAATGCTTGGTTAACTAATCCTGCCTGGGACTTGAAAGTAGGCCCAATAATTGAACCCACCCCGGAGAGAATGGTTTTATCGACAATCCTAGGTTCATCATATGACCTCCAAGCGCGGAGGTTTGAATCTCCAGTAGCTACCTCATGAGCATTCAAATCATAGCACCCTCGATGTGCTATTCCAACACACTCAATCCACCCATAGGAGCCTTCGATTTCGGCGTCCCAACAGTCGCTAGCATAGTGAGCCATTTCATCCCCTTCGTGTTGTCTGAAACGAATTTTATCTGGCTTGATTCCAACGGATGTGAGGAAGTCCCACGTTCTTGCCATAAACCAAGCAACTGTAGGGTGACGTATGACGTTAGCATCTGCAGCTTCTCTAGGCGACATGCTGATTGGTTCACCAAATTCAGGATCTTGGACCAAGTGAAATTTCTCGCCATCCCATGGTGAAAAATCATGGGGGATATGTACATCGGGATCGATGAAATATTCTAACTCAGCCATATTAAATTCTCTGAGCCTAATCATGCCCTGCCTTGGACTAATTTCATTTCTGTAACCTTTTCCACTCTGCACAGCACCGAAGGGAAGACGTCCTCTGAAGTGACGATATAATGCCGGGAAAAGCATGAACATGCCTTGAGCGGTTTCCGGGCGCATATATGCCAATCTGCTACCTTTCATCGCACCGATTTGGGTGCTGAACATCAAGTTCATCGGACGACAATTACTCCAGTCACTAACTCCACATCCAGGGCAAACAACTGCCCGTTCAGTGATAATATTGTCAAGGTCAGCGGAGTTGAGTGAATCAGGATTTGGGTGATGCTCCTCAACTAGATGGTCACTTCTGAATGCACTATTGCAATTATTGCACTCGGACATGTAATCGTTGAATTCCCCCACGTGGCCACTGGCTATTAGGACAGACTCTGGTGTGATAGTCGGACTATCTACTTCAACAATATCACCCTCTGAAAGCCAGTGATTCAACCAAGCATTCTTCAATCGCCTCCTAAGTCTCCCCCCAATAGGTCCGAAATCAAATAGTCCTGCAACTCCGCCATGTATCTGGAAAGCAGGTAGGATTACGCCTCGACGCCTAAGCATGCTCATGAGCCTCTCAAGACGCGCCTGACCTTCGCTCATTGTAGTGTCCCGCGAGTATATGCCACATCAAGGAATCGGCTGATATTCAGCACAAACAGTGATTCATTTCCAATTCTTTACTTTGCCTGAGATGGTGTGTTTGGGGCAGCAAATCATAGAATGTTTGATATACCGCAACGATACGCTCCCGTTCGGTTAATAGGAGCAAATACTATGACTCAGACAGTATACTTGGATTCTCTCGAGGAATCAGAAGTTTTACTGTCTAAATTATCACAGCCAGTTAGAGATTGGTTCAAGGAGAAATTTCCAGATTTTACTGATCCACAAAAAATGGCGATCCCGTCAATAATGGATGGCGAGCACCTTTTACTCTGTTCACCTACTGGTTCGGGGAAAACTCTGACAGCCTTCCTCACAATTATTGACAATCTAGTACGCCTTTCACTAGAAGGGAAACTTGAAAACAAGGTATATTGCATATATATCTCTCCAATCAAGGCACTTGCGAATGATATTCAGCGCAATCTTATCGACCCGTTGACAGAAATTAAGGAGAGATTTTTGCCAGGTCGGGCACAAGATATCAAAGTAGGTCTGCGCACAGGCGACACACCTCAGTCGGAACGCCAGAAAATGCTGCGTAAACCACCACACATCCTGATTACAACACCAGAATCACTTGGTTTGGCCCTAGCGTCAAAGAAATTCCGGCCTCTGATGAATGATTTACAGTGGATGATCATCGATGAGATGCATTCTCTAGTACCAACGAAGCGCGGGACTCTACTTTCGCTAACAATGGCTTTACTTGATACAATGATAGCGAAGCCTGTTCAGAGATTAGGAATTTCGGCTACAATGGAGCCCCTTGAAGAAGTGGCACAATTTCTAGTTCCCGTTAAAGCTCAAGAGAACGATGACGATATGGATATTGAAGTCCCGGTATTCGATGACGAAGTGACTTCTGTAGTTCATATCGCCAAGATTAGCGGCGCCCGAGAACTTGATTTGGATATCATACTACCTCACCCAAAATTCAATGACCAACCAGTCAAAAAGCTCCTCGATTTCAATGTGGAAATCATCAAGGATTTAGTTGAAGCACACACAACGACTCTTGTATTTGCCAATACTAGGCAAATGACTGAAATAATTACACAAAAACTGCGAATGCTTGGATTAGCAGGTGTCGAAGGCCACCATGGCTCGATGGATAAACAAATTCGTTTAGAAGTTGAGCGTAAATTGAAACGGGGGGAATTGAGATGCTGTGTATCATCGTCTTCGCTTGAGATGGGAATCGACATCGGTTCAGTTGACATGGTAATCCAACTCGGTTCACCTGGGTCGATTGCTACCGCATTACAACGCATAGGTCGTGCAGGCCACCATGTGGGTGGAATCCCACGTGCTAGATTCCTTCCTACCTCCACACACGATTTGCTCGAATTAGTTGCTCTTCAAGGTGCAATTATGTCTGGCGAAATGGACAATCTGCGTTTTCCAGAGAATTGCTTGGATGTACTAGCTCAGTTCATTATTGGCCTGACTGTTTGTGGTGAAATTGATATGGACGAGGCTTATTCGATTATAACATCATCTTATCCATATCGGAAACTGCCCTATGACGATTATATCGAAGTTCTAGATTTGCTCGAAGACGAGAGACGAGTATGGGTGGATTGGGAGGAAAATATCATTGGAAAGCGTGGATATGCGCAGATGATTTATTACACAAATATAGGTACTATATCTCCTGACAATAATTACCTAGTATTCTCAGCAGATGGCACAATGATAGGTCAGCTTTCATCCTCTTTCGTGCAGAACCTTAGACCAGGAGATGTATTTCTTCTCGGTGGTTCAACATATAGGGTACACAGGATTCAGGCAAGCAGGGTCAGCGTCACCCCAGTAACAGGATACAGGCCGACGGTTCCATCATGGTCTGGAGAAGCTATGAGCCGTTCTAGAGAACTATCTGGTGCAGTACTAAATCTTCTCAATGCTTCTGTAACAACTATACGAAGAGGGCGGGATCCACGAACCCTGTTATCTGCCGCATATGGTCTTTCACAACCAGTTACAGAATCTCTCGCTCGCTACCTAGAGGAACACACCATCGATACCTTTCAAGTTCCTAGCCCGGACAAAATTCTCATAGAACAGATGACAAATTCTCCAATCCCGACTTATATCATATCGACAGGCCGTGGTAGGGCATTCAATATGGCGATGGGATATTTTATGGCGGGTTTATGTGATTTAGACAATATAAA
>MDTG01429911.1_pt1 | contig 20923 bp, 20 predicted proteins | sample 811421 | NCBI WGS metagenome assembly MDTG01 (sample SAMN05326645, study PRJNA326480) | marine metagenome | isolation source: seawater | place: Pacific Ocean: South East | collected 2011
GAAAGGCGCCGATTTAACCAAATTGCAGGCGCTTTATAAATGTAGCTAAACAGGAGATAGCCCAGTTTAGCTGGGCTTTTTTTTTGGATGAATATAAAACTTGAAAATATAAAGAAAATCGAAGTAACAAAACCGCTTAGATTAGATTGTGGAAAAACAATTAATAATTTCCCACTAGCATATGAAACTTACGGAAAATTGAATAAAAATAAAGACAATGCAATTTTAGTTTTTCATGCGTTAACTGGTGATCAATTTGTATCAGAAAAGAATCCAGTTACTAATAAAGAAGGATGGTGGGTGACCGCAGTAGGTCCAGGAAAGGCTATAGACACTAACAAATATTTTGTAATTTGTGCAAATGTTATTGGTGGCTGTATGGGTTCTTTAGGACCTAAAGATATTAATCCTGAAACAAAACAGCCTTATGGATTGGATTTTCCAGTTATTACAATTAAAGATATGGTGAGAGCACAAGAGTCTTTGTTAGATTATCTTGGGATAGATAAACTTTTATGTGCAACCGGAGGGTCAATGGGTGGTATGCAACTTTTACAGTTTTGTACAACTTTTCCAGATAAAACCTTTTCAGCAATTCCTATTGCTTGTAGTTCAAGTCATAGTGCACAAAATATTGCTTTAAATGAATTAGCCCGCCAGGCTATAATGGCTGACCCTGTATGGGAAAAAGGGAAATACTTTCTTAAAAATGTTCAACCAAAGAATGGACTAGCAGTTGCAAGAATGGTTGGTCATATTAGTTATTTATCAGAAAAAGGCATGCAAGAAAAATTCGGTAGAAAGTTACAAGAAAAAGCAGACTATGAATTTAGTTTTAATGCAGATTTTCAGGTTGAAAGTTATTTAAGACACCAAGGTTATGCATTCGTAGAAAGATTTGATGCAAATTCTGTTTTATACATTACAAGAGCAATGGATTATTTTGATCTGTCCAAACAATTTAAAGGTGGTCTAGTTGAAGCTTTTAAAAATCAGAAAACAAAATACTTAATTATTTCGTTCTCATCTGATTGGCTTTATACAACTAAAGAAAATAAAGACATTGTTATAGCTTTAAATGCTTCTGGAGCAGATGTTTCGTATTCTGAGATAATTACTGACAAAGGTCACGACTCTTTCTTGCTAAATGTACCAGATTTTTTAACAACTCTTAAAAGTTTTATAGACTCAATGCATGATAAGTTCAAAAATGAAAAAAGAATTTAAAGTTATAGCAGATTTATTGCCAAATAATACTAGGGTACTAGATGTTGGTTGTGGTGATGGTTCATTAATGGACTTGCTTCAAAAGAAAAAAAGTATTGAAGTGCGTGGATTAGAACTCGATCAAATTAATGTTCAGCAATGTATTCTTAAAGGATTACCTGTTATTCAAGGTAATGCCGAAACAGAACTTCATCAGTTTCCTAATCAATCTTTTGATTATGTCGTTTTAAGTCAAACTCTCCAAGCATTTTATAATCCTGAAAAAGTATTAAAGGAACTTTTAAGAATTGGTAAATCAGTTATAATTTCTATTCCCAATTTTGGATATTGGAAAGTGAGAACGAAACTTTTATTTTTCGGAAAAATGCCAGTTACTAAAACTTTGCCAAACACATGGTATAATACTCCTAATTTACATATGTGTACAATTAAAGATCTTTTTAATTTTTGCGATGAAAAAAGTATTAATATAAAAAAAGTTATCGGTGTAAATGAAGATAAAACATCTTTAATTAAGAGAGGAAATTTAGAAATAAAAAATCTTTTTTCTAAGTTAGGAATATTTTTAATTGGATAAAATGAAAATAGAATTAATTAAATGTTTAAGTGACAATTATAGTTATCTAATAATTGAAAAAAATACAAACACTATCTCAATAGTTGATCCGTCTGAATTTAAGGCCTGTGACGAAATAATAAAGAAATATAATAAATTAGATTATATTTTAAATACTCATCATCATGCTGATCATGTTGATGGCAACATTGAATTAAAAAGAAAATATAACTCAAAAATTTTAGGATTTGAAGATGATAAAAATCGTATCCCTGGGATTGATATTATATTAAAAAAAGATCAAATTAAAACAATTGGAAGTCTTTCCTTTAAAGTAATTTTTGTTCCAGGTCATACTAAAGGTCACATTGCTTTTTATTTTGAAAATGAAAAAATTTTATTTTCTGGAGATACCCTTTTTTCTTTAGGGTGTGGAAGAGTATTTGAGGGCACTCATGAAAATATGTTTAGTTCTTTGGAAAAACTTAAAACTTTGCCTTCTGAAACTAAAATTTACTGTGGACATGAATATACAAAAACGAATTTAGATTTTTGTTTAAAGTACGACCCTAATAATACAGCACTAAAAGAGAAGTCTATTGATATTTACTCAAGATTAAAAAAAAAAATCCCAACTATACCAACCACTCTTAGCGAGGAGTTAAAAACTAATATTTTTTTAAGATGTGATGATCACGTTATAAGAAAGGCATTAAATCTAAAAGATGCCCCAGATCAGGAAGTTTTTACCAAATTGCGAGATTTAAAGGACGCATTTTAACGTCAATATTCTTGACTTGACTTAATTGAAGGCTATATTGCGTGGAAGCTAAATAAGAGGAAATTATGTCATTTGCAATAATTGAGACTGGTGGAAAACAATACAAAGTTTCAGCTAGTAAAATTCTTGAGATAGAGAAACTTGATGCGAAAAAAGGTGAAACTATTCAATTTAAAAATGTTTTACTTTTAAACGATAACAAGTCAACTGAAATTGGTAGTCCTAGTGTTGAAGGTGCTACTGTTGAAGCAAAACTTTTAGATAATGTAAAAGATAGAACAATATTAGTTTTTCATAAAAGAAGAAGAAAACACTCAAGAAAAAAAAATGGGCATAGACAGCTACACTCAAAAATACAAATTACTAAAATTTTGGCTAAAGGTGGAAAAATTATTGATGAGGCTAAAATTATTGAAAAAAAGAAAGCTATTAAAGAGACCAAAAAAGATATAAAAAAGGTTGTAAAAAAATAGGTAATTAAATGGCAACAAAAAAAGCAGGTGGATCATCACGTAATGGACGAGACAGTAAAGGTCGTAGATTAGGTGTGAAAAGATATGGTGATCAACTAGTTATCCCAGGAAATATTATAGTAAGACAAAGAGGTACTAAGATCCACCCAGGTAACAACGTAGGTATGGGAAAAGATCACTCAATTTACTCTTTAATAAAAGGTAAAGTAAAATTTAAAAAATCAAAACTTAACAGAACCTTTGTTTCTGTGATCCCCAGCTAAAAATATAAATAACTAATATTATTTATATCAATGCAATGAAATTTTTAGATCAAGCAAAAATTAGTTTGAAAGCCGGAAATGGTGGATCTGGTTCAGCCAGCTTTAGGAGAGAGAAATTTGTTGAATTTGGAGGACCTGACGGAGGTGATGGTGGTGATGGTGGTTCAATTATGTTTGAAGCTGAAAGAAACTTAAATACATTAATTGACTATAGATATTCTCAACACTTTAAAGCTGAAAACGGTAAACCAGGAAGTAAACGAAATAAAACTGGAGCTAATGGCAAAGATTTAATCTTAAAGGTTCCAATTGGCACTCAAATTTATGAAGAAGATAATAATACTATTATTTATGACTTCAAAAAAAATAAAGAAAAATACCTAGTTGCCTCTGGTGGAAAAGGAGGACTGGGTAATGTTAGATTTAAAAGTTCTACCAATAGAGCTCCTAGAAAAAAAACAAATGGTAAAAATGGAGAAGAGTTTTGGATTTGGCTTCAACTGAAGATTATTGCTGATGTTGGTATAGTAGGCTTACCAAATGCAGGAAAATCTAGTTTGCTCGCTGCTTTAACAAGAGCTAAGCCTAAAATTGCAAACTATCCTTTCACTACCTTAAATCCAAACCTGGGTGTTACATATTATGATGATAAAGAAGTTACATTAGCAGATATACCTGGATTAGTTGAAGGTGCTCACAAAGGCGTCGGTTTGGGTGATAAATTTTTAAGACATATTGAAAGATGCAAAATATTACTTCACTTAATTGATGTAACAGAAGATAATTTAGTTGATAGTTACACAAAAGTTAGATCTGAGTTAAAAAGTTATGATTTGTCTTTATCTAAAAAAAAGGAGATTATTTATTTTAATAAATCAGATCTTGTTGAAAAAAATGAACTTAGAAAAAAAATAGATATTTTTAGTAATAAAATTAAAAAAAAATATAAAATTATTTCGATATTTAAAAAGGATGATATAAAAACTCTAAAGAAGGTATTAATTACAAATGTTAATAGATAATTCAAAAAAAATAGTTATAAAGTTAGGCTCGACAACGGTAATTGATAAAAAAGGAAACTTTAAAAAAAACTGGGTAAATAGTTTAATTAAAGATATCAAAAAATATAAAAAAAATAGAGATCTTGTAATTGTATCTTCTGGAGCAATAGCTCTTGGGCAAAATTATTTAAAAATAAAGAAAAAAAAAATTAAACTTGAGATGAGTCAGGCCATAGCATCAATTGGGCAAATACATTTAGCTGAAGAATTTCAAAAAATATTTAAAAAAAATAATTTCAGAGTTGGTCAAATATTAATTTCACCAGATGATACTGAGCAGAGAAGACGGGCATTAAATGTTAAAAGAACATTTGATAATTTATTTAAGTTGAAAGCAATACCAATCGTAAATGAAAACGATACTACGGCGACATCAGAAATTAAGTATGGTGACAATGATAGACTGGCAGCAAGGGTAGCTCAAATTATTGGAGCAGATACACTTATCATTTTTTCAGATGTTGATGGTCTTTATAACAAAGGAAATAAAAAAAAATTAATTAAAGAGGTAAAAAATCTCAACAATGGAATATATAAATTGGCTGATACAAAAATTAACAGTTATGGGTCTGGTGGTATGGTTACAAAACTAGATGCTGCGAGTATTTGTATGAATGCTGGATGTCATATGTTTATTGGCAATGGTAATAGAAATAACCCAATTAAGTATATGATAGAGAAAAAAATATTTACAAAATTTATTCCAAAGATATCTACTTTGGCTGCTAGAAAAAAATGGATAGTTAGTTCACTTAATTCAAGCGGCACAATATTTATAGACAAAGGTGCGGCTAATGCTTTAAAAAATGGAAAAAGTTTATTAGCTGCAGGTATTAAAAATATTAGTGGAAAATTTAAAAAGGGTGAAAATGTTCTTATAGCTGATGAAGATAATAACAAACTTGCTAGAGGACTCGCATCATTTTCATCAAGTGAAATTGAAAAAATTAAAGGTAGGCAAAGCAATGAAATAGAAAAAATAATTGGATATGCGAGTAAAACAGAAGTTGTGCATAAAGATGATATGGTAAAACTATAATATGAAAAAAATTTTAAATATTGGAAAAAAATCAAAAGAAGCTTTTGAGAACTTAAAAAAGCTAAGTCATAAAAAAATAAATAAAGCACTAGGTGATTATATTGACTTAATTTCTGCCAATACAAAAAAAATTTTAAGAGAAAATGCTAAAGATATTCATAATTTGAAGAGAAAAAATGTTTTAGATAGACTAATTTTGAATGAAAAAAAAATTAAAAGTATAATTAATTCAATTAATGAGATTAAAAAATTTCCAAATCCTATAGGTAAATCTTTAGAAAATTGGACTGGAAAAAATGGACTTAATATAAGCAGAGTCACAACGCCTATTGGTGTTATAGGTATAATATATGAGAGTAGACCAAATGTAACTGCGGATGTTGCGGCACTATGCTTGAAATCTTGTAATTGTGCAATTTTAAGAGGTGGAAGTGAAGCTTTTAATTCTAATAAGATACTTTCCGATTTATTTAGAAAAGCCTTGAAAAAGAATAATATCGATCAAAATTGTTTACAATTTATTAAAAATAAAAATAGAAGAGTTGTAGATTTTTTGTTATCTAAAATGAGCAAATATATTGATGTGATTGTGCCAAGAGGTGGTAAGGGATTAGTCGCCAAAGTTCAGAAATATTCAAACGTGCATGTGATAGGTCATCTAGAAGGACTTTGCCATATTTATTTGGATAAGGATAGCAACTTAAATGATGCAATAAAAGTAATTATTAATGCAAAAATGAGAAGAACTAGTATTTGTGGTGCACTAGAGACTCTTTTAATAAATGAAAAGATTTTAAAAACAAAGGGAATTAAAGTTATTAATTCATTGCTTGATAATGGTTGTGAAGTTATCGTTGACAAGAAAATAAATAGAATTTTTAACAATAATTTCAAATTAGCAAAAGAATTAGATTGGAAAACAGAGTATTTAGATGCAAGGCTATCTATTAAAAGTGTAAAAGACGTGAGAGAAGCAGTGTCTCATGTTCTTAAATACGGAACTATGCACACAGATTGTATAATTTCAACTAATAAAAAAAATACATCCTTTTTTTTAAATAATGTTAATAGCTCTATAGCTATGCATAATGTTTCGACTCAATTTGCGGATGGAGGTGAATTTGGTTTTGGTGGTGAAATAGGAATTTCAACCAATAAGCTCCCACCAAGAGGACCGGTCGGCCTTAATCAATTAACTTCGTATAAATACATAGTTAAAGGTAAGAGTGTTACAAGGCCATAAAATAAAATGGTAAAAAATAATAATCAAAATATTGGTATTCTTGGAGGAAGTTTTGATCCACCACATGAAGGCCACTTATATTTAACTTTACAGAGTCTTAAAAGATTAAAATTAAAAAAAGTTATTTGGGCGATAACAAAAAAAAACCCACTCAAAAAAAAACCTTTTTTTTCACTCACAACACGAAAAAAAATGTGCAAAAAATTAATTAATGGTCATAAAAAAATTAAATTGAAACATTACGAAAATAAATTAAAATCAAAAAATTCAATTACTTTATTGAGATTTTTAAAAAGAAGTTACAACTATAAAATATTTTTCATAATAGGATCTGATAATTTAATAAATTTTCACAAATGGAAAAATTATAAGGAACTATTAAAAATGAGCAAATTGGTTGTTTTTTCTCGCAAAGGATTTGACACAAAAGCTAAAAAATCTGTTATAATGAAGCATCTAAAAAGTGAAAATATTAAATTTTTTAATAATTTGAAGATAGATATATCTTCTACAAAATTAAGAAGTAAAATTATTAATGGAAGTTAAAAGAATAAAAAAAATAATTGAAAATTCACTAAGTAAAAATAAAGCAAATAATATAATAACTATAGATCTAAAAAAAAAATCTTATATTGCAGATTACATGGTAATTGCCTCAGGAACATCTTCAAGACACTTGCAATCTTTATCTGAAAATCTTCTTGTTGAATTAAAAAAAAATGGCTTGGACAATTGTAAAATAGAAGGTCAAGAGAGTAGTGATTGGAAGCTAGTTGATGCAATTGATATAATAGTGCATTTATTTCATCCAGAAAAAAGATCTTTTTACGATTTAGAAAAAATGTGGTCTGAAGATTTACCTAAAGAAAAAGCATTAATATGAGAAAAAAATTTATTAATTTAGTCTTAATTTTTTGTATTGGTTTTAATGTAAATGCTTATTCTAATACTGCATCAGATAAACTTTATGAAAAAATAGATTTATTTGGTGAAGTGTTGGAAAAAATTAAACAAGAATATGTTGACGAAATAGATCAAGCCGATGTGATGGACTCAGCTATTAATGGAGTGTTACAATCTTTAGATCCTTACTCCGCTTATATGTCACCTGAGTTATTTAAAAGTATGCAAACAGAGTCAAAAGGTGAATTCGGTGGTCTGGGTATTGAAATTGGCATGGAGGCGGGTGTTGTAAAAGTAATTGCACCCATTGCAGATACTCCTGCGGAAAAAGCGGGTATTAAGGCAGGAGATTATATTGTCAGAATTAATAATGAGCAAGTTCAAGGTAAAACTTTAATGGAGGCTGTCAAGTTAATGAGGGGACCAGTAGGCACAAGTATTGAGCTCACGGTAAGACGAAAAAATATTAAAAAATCTTTAACTTTTAAAGTACAGAGACAAATTATAGAAGTTAAATCAGTTGAGTCTGAAATTCTTGGAAATAAAAAAAATATTGGATATATAAAGTTAAAATCTTTTAATGAGAATAGTGACAAACAATTTATAAAAAAAATAAAAAGTTATGAAAAACAGAAATTAATTGGCTATATTATTGACTTACGAAATAATCCAGGTGGTTTATTAAACCAGGCAGTTACGATCACTGATTTTTTTTTAGAAAAGGGAGAAATAGTATCTACTAAAGGAAGACGAATAAGTGAAACAAGAAGGTTTTTTGCAAGAACAGGTGACGGTATTAAAGGTAAGCCAGTAATTGTTTTGATAAATAATGGATCTGCTTCAGCTTCCGAAATATTTGCTGGAGCTCTTAAAGATCATAAAAGAGCAATAATATTAGGTGAAAATTCATATGGTAAAGGATCTGTTCAATCAGTAATACCTTTAAAAAATGGAGGAGGTATAAGGCTTACTATCTCAAAATATTATTTACCTTCCGGGAAGTCAATTTCAGAAGTTGGAGTTTCACCAGATATAGTAGTTGAAGAGCAAAACCAATTTAAATTGAACTCTGAAAAAGATAACCAACTTCAATATGCCGTCAAACTTTTTCAATCATAAAACATGCTAACTAAACTTCCAATGAGGCAAGGTGTTGGAGTTATAGTATTGAACAATGATAATAGAGTTTTAGTAGGTAAAAGGAAGGATAATCCTATTGATAAATGGCAAATGCCTCAAGGAGGAATAAATAAAAATGAGACACCTTTAAATGCAATGAAAAGAGAGTTAGCTGAGGAAACAAGTATTATAAACATTGAATTATTAAAAGAAATAGATAACTGGTTAGAATATGAGTTACCTCCTCATTTATTGGGAAAAATCTGGAAAGGTAAATATAGAGGTCAAAAACAAAAATGGTTTATAGTCAAGTTTACAGGAAATGAAAATGAAATAAATTTAAATACGAAATACCCTGAATTTATTGAATGGAAATGGATTGATTACAATTTACTACCAGAGGTGATTGTAGATTTTAAAAAAGAAGTTTATAAAAAATTAAAAATTGAACTAAATAAATTTTTTAATTAATTTGTTTCAAAGTATCAATTTTGTAATTTAAAATATACTTTTGTTTGTCTGATACTTGATTTGATGCAAGTTTATTTTCAGCTTCTTTTATCATGTTACTAATTTGTTGAGTATCAAAATTTTTTAAATTTTGCGCAGAAGCTGATAATATTAAAAGATTATCATTTGAAAATTCAACTGTGCCATCTTCAGCATAAAACTTTTCATTATTTCCAATTTCTATTAATCCAGGTCTTAAAAAAGTAATTAAAGGAATATGATCTTTTAAAACCGTAACTTGTCCCTCAAAACATGGTAAAATTGCTTCTTGAGTTTTGCCTGAATAAATCTTTTTGTCTGGGCTTATTATTTCGATGTTAAATTCAGTCGACATCGTATTTAACTTTCTTTTTCAAGTTTTTCAGCCTTTTCAATTACTTCTTCGATTGATCCAACCATATAGAAAGCTGCTTCAGGTAAATGATCGTACTCTCCTTTGCAAATAGCATCGAATCCTTTAATGGTAGATTCTAAATCAACAAGCTTTCCTGGAGATCCTGTAAATACTTCTGCAACGAAAAATGGTTGTGATAAAAATCTTTGTATTTTTCTAGCTCTAGCTACTGTTAATTTATCTTCCTCTGAAAGTTCATCCATTCCAAGAATTGCTATTATATCTTGTAAAGATTTGTATGCTTGTAATATTCTTTGAACTTCTCTAGCTACTCTGTAATGTTCGTCTCCAACCACTCTTGGATCTAATATTCGAGATGTGGAGTCTAGTGGGTCAACCGCAGGATAAATACCAAGTTCTGCAATCTGTCTTGAGAGAACGGTTGTTGCATCCAAATGGGAAAAAGAAGTTGCAGGTGCAGGATCAGTAAGATCATCAGCTGGAACATATATAGCTTGTACAGAAGTAATTGAGCCTTTACCAGTAGATGTAATTCTTTCTTGTAAATTTCCCATATCTGTAGCTAAAGTTGGTTGATATCCAACAGCTGAAGGAATTCTTCCTAATAAAGCTGAAACTTCTGAACCAGCTTGGGTAAATCTAAATATATTGTCAACGAAAAATAAAACATCTTGACCTTCTTGATCTCTGAAATATTCTGCAACAGTTAATCCAGTTAGAGCTACTCTAGCTCTTGCACCAGGAGGTTCATTCATTTGGCCATAAACTAATGCTGCTTTTGACCCTTTACCATCTTTTTTAATTACCCCAGACTCAATCATCTCGTGGTATAAATCATTACCTTCTCGTGTTCTTTCTCCAACCCCAGCAAAAACTGAGAAACCTCCATGAGCTTTTGCAATATTATTAATCAATTCCATAATGGTTACTGTCTTTCCAACTCCAGCACCGCCAAATAAACCAATTTTTCCTCCTTTTGCGTAAGGAGCCAAAAGATCAATAACCTTTATACCTGTAACTAATATCTCTGTTTCAGTGGATTGATCTGTAAATTTTGGGGAAGATCTGTGTATTGGCCATTTTTCTTTTGTTTTAACATCTCCCTTTTCATCTATTGGCTGACCAATTACATTAATTATTCTCCCAAGTGTTTCCGGGCCAACTGGTACACTAATTGGAGCGTTGGTATTTAAAACCTTGTCTCCTCTTTTAAGCCCCTCGGTTGAGTCCATGGCTATTGTTCTTACACTATTTTCTCCTAAATGCTGTGCTACTTCTAAAATTAGTTTATTTCCTCCATTATTAGCTTCTAATGCAGTATAGATTTCAGGTAATTCCTCTTTGAATTTTACATCAACTACAGCTCCTATCAATTGAGTTATAATACCTTCTTTACTCATTATAAACTTTCAGCTCCAGAAATAATTTCAATTAACTCTTTTGTAATAGAGGCTTGTCTACTTCTATTGTAATTAATTGTTAGTTTATCAACAAGATCTCCAGCATTTCTTGTAGCATTATCCATAGCAGTCATTCTAGAGCCTTGTTCACTAGCTGCGTTTTCAAGGAATGCTTTTAAAATCTGCACAGATACATTTTTTGGTAGTAGGTCTTCCAAAATTTCATCTTCGTCTGGTTCAAAATCATAAAAAAAAGTATTTTTTTTATCTTTTGGATTATTTTTAATAAAAGTAGGAATAATTTGTTCTGCTTTAGGGATCTGAGTTATTACGTTTTTAAAATTATTATAAAATATAAAACATTTATCAAACTGTTCCTGTTCAAACAATTCAATAATTTTTTTTCCAATTTCGTTTGCTTCTTTAAATGTAATTTGTTTTTTATCTTTAAAACTTTTTTTATATATAATATGTTTACCATATTCTGTTTTAATTTGATCGTGACCTTTGCTACCCACAGTAATTATTTTTAATTCTTTTCCTTCTTTTAAAATATTCTTAAAATGATTTTTAGCTAATTTACAGATATTAGAATTAAAGCCTCCGCACAAACCTCTATCAGCAGTTATCACAACACATAAATAAACTTTATCTTTTCCACTTCCAATCAATAGCCTCGGGGCATTAGAATCATCAGAAATTGAAGTGGTTAAATTAAGAATGATATTTTGTAATTTTTCACTATATGGTCTACCTTTCTCCGCATTTTCTTGCGCTTTTTTAAGTTTTGCAGCAGCAACCATTTTCATCGCTTTAGTTATTTTTTGAGTTGATTTTACACTTTTTATTCTCTTTTTTAAATCATCAAGACTGGGCATTATTTTTTACCTTTTAGGTTTTCAATAATTTGGGTTAATTTATTTTTATTTTCATCCTCTAGTTTGCCAGATGAGTTTATATCTTCAAGTATTTCGGGGTTATCATTTTTAATTTTTTCTAAAAGATCATTTTCAAATTTTTTAATTTCGCCTAATTCAATATTATCTAAATAACCATTTACACCTGTAAAAATAGAAACAACTTGTTCGCCTACGGTTAAAGGTGAATATTGATTTTGTTTAAGCAATTCTGTTAATTTTGATCCTCTATTTAAAAGTTTTTGGGTAGATACGTCTAAGTCTGATCCAAACTGAGCAAATGCTGCCATTTCTCGATATTGTGCTAACTCTAATTTAATTGAACCAGCTACTTTTTTCATAGCTTTAGTTTGAGCAGCAGAGCCTACTCTTGATACAGAAAGGCCAACATTTACTGCTGGTCTAATCCCTTGATTAAACAATTCAGTTTCCAAAAATATTTGACCATCTGTTATTGAAATTACATTTGTTGGGATATAAGCAGACACGTCTCCAGCTTGAGTTTCAATTATTGGAAGAGCTGTAAGAGATCCACCGCCATTTTTTTCATTTAATTTTGCTGCTCTTTCTAAAAGTCTGCTGTGAAGATAGAAAACATCTCCTGGATATGCCTCTCTACCTGGTGGTCTTCTAAGTAGTAAGGACATTTGACGATATGCAACTGCCTGCTTTGAAAGATCATCGTAAATTATCAAAGCGTGCATACCATTGTCTCTAAAATATTCTCCAATAGTGCAGCCGGTGTACGGGGCTAAAAATTGTAAAGGCGCAGAGTCAGAGGCCGTAGCAGATACAACCGTTGTATATTTCATGGCGCCAGCATCCTCTAAAGTTTTTACGATTTGAGCTACTGTGGATCTTTTTTGGCCAATAGCAACGTAAACACAGTAAAGTTTTTTCTTTTCATCGTTAGACTCATTTATAGCTTTTTGATTTATAATTGTATCAACGGCAACTGCTGTCTTCCCAGTTTGTCTATCTCCTATAATTAGCTCCCTTTGACCTCTTCCTATTGGTATAAGACTATCAATTGCTTTAAGCCCTGTTTGCATTGGTTCGTTAACTGACTGTCGAGGAATTATGCCTGGAGCTTTTACTTCTACTCTTTTTCTTTGAATTTTATTGGGTAAATTACCTTTTCCATCTATTGGATTTCCTAAACCATCAACTACTCTGCCAAGCAATTCTTTGCCAACTGGTACATCTACAATTGAATTAGTACGCTTAACTGTATCACCCTCTTTAATTTGTCTATCATCACCAAAAATTACAACTCCAACATTATCGCTTTCTAAATTTAAAGCCATTCCTTTTGAACCATCATTAAATTCAACCATTTCTCCCGCTTGGACGTTATCTAGACCGTATACTCTAGCTATACCATCTCCAACTGTAAGTACTTTTCCAACTTCAGAAACCTCTGCTTTTTCTCCGAAATTTTTTATTTGTTCTTTTAATAATTTAGTTATTTCAGAAGGATTGATTTCCATTTTAATTCTCTATCATTGATTGTTTAATTTTTTTAAGTCTATTACTCACTGAGGTATCAATCAATAAACTTCCTACTTGAATTTTCACTCCACTTATTAAGCTTTTATCTACTTTATAAGTAAAATCTATATTTGATTTAATAGCTTTTGAAATTTCATTGTTAATATTTTCTTTTTCATTTTCAGCTAAGTCTTTTGATGAAACAAGTATTGCCTCAATTTTTCCTTTGCTTTTTGAACTAAGTTTTATAAATTTTTTTAAAATGTGCTCTAAAAAATATATTCTTCTTTTTTTAATGATTAATTGTAGAAAATTATTAAATTTTTTATTAAATTTCATTATCTTTGATATTTCAAAAAAAACTTTACTCTGGATTTCTAACTGATGAGTGGGGTTTTTTAGAAAATTACTGAATTCGATATTTTTTTCACATATTTCAAGAAAAAGTAATATATTTTTTTCAACTACTTCGACTTCAGAACTTTCATTAGCTAACTCGAACAAGGCTAAAGCATAACGCTCTGATGTCTCATTTGAAAATGTTTTTACTCCGCTCAATGTCAATCCTGTTTAAGAATTACTTAAGAAATAAATGGTCCTAACACAGCTTAATAATCCCTTCAAGATGATATATTAAATTATGTGAAATTTATTGGGTCAACATCAACTGTAAGTTTAATTTTTCTCGATATTTTAAGCTTTTCCAAAACTTTAGCCAAACTTTTTTGACACATATTTTGACTATTTGAACGTATTAGCAATCTCGTCCTGAATTTTTTTTTTTTCTTAAAAATAGGAGAGTCAACCGGGCCAAGTATTTGAATATCATTTAATTCTTCAATTTTTTTTTTGATTTCTAAGGCTCCTCTATAACTATTTTCTTTTATCTCAGATGAAATAATTAGTGAGATCAGTCTGGAATATGGAGGAAGATTATTTTGTTTCCTTATTTTCAACTCATTTGTTAAAAAGTTTTCGGTATTATTTTCTAAAATATTTTTTAAAACTTGATTGTTAGGATTTATTGTTTGATAAACAATTATGGAATTTTTAGAAAATCTACCAGCCCTTCCACTTAGTTGATTATATAACTGTATATTTTTTTCAGTTGTTCTTAGGTCATATCCTTTTCCAGTAAAGTCTGCATCAACAACTACAATACAATTTAATTTTGGGAAATTGAAACCTTTGGAAATCATTTGAGTACCAACTAAAATATCAATCTTCTCTTCACTGATTTCATTTATTAGATTTTCAGATTGTTTTTTTTTACTCAAATAATCGCTAGAAAATATTTTTATATTTTTATCTGGAAAAATACTTTTCAATTCCTCAAAAACTTTTTCAACTCCTGGCCCATACAAAGAAAAATCGCATAATAGGTTTTTTTTATTACAATTTCTTTTTGTGCTATTCTTGAGTCCGCAATGATGACAAATAAGTTTATTTGATATTTTATGATAAGTTAAATGTATCGAGCAATTTGGGCATGTTTGTCTAAAACCACATCTTTTACAAATAAGAAATGGGGCATATCCTCTCCTGTTTAAAAAAAATAATATTTGATTTTTTTTATTTAGATACTCTTTTACTATTTCAAGAGTATCATTTGAAATGGATTTTTTGTTAAGATTTTGTAAATTTAAATTTATTACTTTCGTTTTTGGTAAAGGAAAATTTTCATATCTTTTTTTTAATTCAATTTTTTTATACTTTTTTATTTTTATATTGTTGAAAGTTTCTAGTGAAGGAACGGAAGTTATTAAATGTATCGGAATATTTTCAATATGTGCTCTTGAGATCGCCATATCTCTTGCATTATAAATTACACTTTCCTCTTGTTTATAAGAAGCGTCATGTTCCTCATCTACGATAATTAGTCCTAAATTCTTAAAGGGAAGAAATAAAGAGGACCTTGCTCCTAAAACTATTTTAATTTTATTATCAGCAACAGATTGCCATATTTCTTTTTTTTTATTTATACTTATTTTCGAGTGCCAAATAGAGGGCTCATATCCAAAAAATAATTTAAATCTATTTTTAAATTGTGTTGTGAGAAATATTTCAGGAATTAATATTAGTGCTTGTTTTTTTTCTTCAACTAATTTTTTTATTCTTTTAAAATAGACAATTGTTTTGCCTGATCCAGTAGTACCAAGCAAAACAGACACACTAAATTTATTTCCTAGGTTGATAAGATTATTTAAGGCATTTTTTTGCTCTATATTAAGAATATAATTTGTAACTCGAATTTTATTTTTTATTAATAATTTTTTCTTCACTTTGTCAAAATTTTTTAGGTTTCCAAGACACATCTTCAATATCATACCTCTAGGAACAAGATTATAAATAGAAAACCAATTAATAAATTTAATCATTTTTTTGTTAAAACTTATTTGGGTAGCTTTTTTTTCAATTGATTTAAGCTTTATTTTTTTTTCTGTGCTTCTTATTTTATCCCATACAACACCAATTTCTTTTTTGTTTCCAAAAGGAACGATTACTATATCTCCTACATTGAGGTTTTTAATTTTTTGTGGATTATAAAAGTATGTGAAAGGATGATTAAATAATTTAGGTATTAACACAGGTACTTGCATAAACAAATTTTAATAAATTTTTTAAAAATTAAAAATGAATTGGTCTTTTATCAACAGCTAATGCGGCTTCTTTAATTGCTTCAGTATGAGTTGGGTGTGCATGACAAGTCCTTGCTATATCTTCAGCGCTAGCTCCAAATTCCATTGCCAAAGCCATTTCAGCAATCATATCCCCGCAGTGTGGTCCTATAATATGTACTCCGAGGACGCGGTCAGATTTACTATCTGCTAGTATTTTTACAAATCCCTCGGTTTCATTATTAACTTTCGCTCTTGAATTTGCTAAAAATGGGAATTTCCCAATTTTATAAGAAACACTGTCTTTTTTTAATTGTTCCTCTGATTTTCCTACATAAGCAACTTCTGGTGAAGTATAAATTACTCCGGGAATAACATCATAGTTAACATGTCCTGATTGTCCGGCGAGTAATTCCGCTACTGCAATTCCCTCTTCCTCTGCTTTATGAGCTAACATCGGTCCATCTATAACGTCACCAATAGCATATATGTTATTTACGTTTGTTTGAAATTTTTTATTTACCTTTACTCGACCTTTCTCATCTTTCTTAATACCAATTTTGCTTAAATTAAGTCCCTCGGTATACGGTTTTCTACCTACTGCAATTAAAGTTTTATTGGCTAGAACTACTTCTTTAATTTTTTTTTCATTACTTTCATATTCGATTTTTACCTCAGAACCTTGATCTAAGATTGAAATAACTTTTGAATTCAATAAAAATTTAATTCCTTGCTTGGTTAGTATTTTCTGAAACTCGTTAGAAATTTCTCTATCCATACCAGGGGTTATATAGGGAAGATTTTCAATTACTGTTACCTCCGATCCCAACCTTTTCCAAACTGATCCCATTTCTAATCCAATATAACCTCCTCCTATAACTACTAAAGACTTAGGAACTGAGCTAAGAGATAATGCTGCAGTAGAGGAAATTATATTTTTTTCATTAATTTTTACCCCAGGTAAAGTTGAAGCAGACGATCCTGTAGCAATGACAATATTTTTTGTTTTATAAGATGTTTTTTTTCCTTCATTGTAAACAATCACATCTGATGGTGAAAATATTACTCCCTTGCCCTTAAGATAAGTTACTTTATTTTTTTTAAATAAAAACTCCACGCCTTTTGTTAAAACTTGAACAGATTTATTTTTACTATTCATCATTTTTTCAATATTAAGTTTTATGTCAGAAATTTCTATACCTTGGTTAAAAAAGTTTTTTTTCGCTTTATGATAATTTTCTGAAAGATTTAATAAACTTTTAGATGGGATACAACCTACATTAAGACAGGTTCCGCCGAGTGTACCTCTGCTTTCAACACATGCAGTTTTTAAACCTAGTTGAGCGGCTCTAATAGCACACACATCCCCGCCAGGTCCGCCTCCTATTACGATTAAATCAAAATTATCACTCATGATTTAAAGATTTAAAAAAAGTCTCTTAGGTTGCTCTAAAGAGTCCTTGACTATTTTTAAAAATGAAACTGCTTCCTTTCCATCTATTATTCTATGATCGTAAGACAATGCTAAATACATTACCGGTCTTACTTTAATCTCTCCTTCTTCTACAATAGGTCGCTCTACTATGTTGTGCATTCCTAAAACTGCTGATTGCGGAGGGTTTAAAATTGGAGTGGACAACATTGAGCCATAAATCCCACCATTAGTAATAGTAAATGTGCCTCCCTGTAAATCGTCAATTGTAATTTTTCCGCTTTTAGCTTTTTCTCCAAGCGAACTTATATTTTTTTCAATATCAGCAAATGATAGTTCATCTGAATTTCGAACTACTGGAACTACTAAGCCCTTGTCAGTTCCTACAGCTATACTAATGTTATAGTAATTTTTATAAACGATTTCATCACCTTGAATTTCGGCATTAATTGCAGGATAATTTTTTAAACCAATTATACATGCTTTTACAAAAAAGGACATAAATCCTAACTTTACTGAAAATTTCTTTTGAAACTGTTCCTTATATTCGTTTCTCATTTTTATAACTTCATGCATATTCACTTCATTAAATGTCGTGAGCATCGCTGCATTTTCTTGAGCCTCTTTTAATCTTTTGGCAATAGTGAGTCTAAGTCTTGTCATTTTAATTCTCTCTTCTGGTCCATGAGCAATTTTTCTCTCAGATGGTGCAGGTTTGACTCCCATTAAGCTCATTACGTCTTCTTTTAAAACCAAACCGTTTTTACCTGTTCCTTTAATTGATTGAATATCTATTTTTTTATCAGACGCAATTTTTCTTGCTGCAGGTGAAACTCTTACGTCTTTTTTTATAACGTCTTTTTCTTTGTTTTCAATTTCTTCATGTACGTTATTTAATACTAGAGGTTCTTCATTTAATACTAGTGGTTCATCATCAAAAACTTTTTGGTTAGTAGTTTCCTCTAATACTAATGGTTCAATTAATTGTTTTTTTTCTGAACTAGTAGGTTTCGATTTATTTATAACTTTTGTGGACTTGATTTTGTCAGATTTTGGAGGTGAATATTTTTTTTCTTCAGTTTCATTATCTTTAATATTAGTTGATTTGGATAGAGAAATAGATCCAAGCATTGCTCCAACGTTTACTGTTTCCCCCTCTTTCACAGAAATTTTCTCTAATATTCCATTAGATGGAGATGGAACTTCAACATTTACTTTGTCTGTCTCTAATTCAACTACCGGTTCATCTGAGGCAACTTTGTCTCCTTTATTCTTGAGCCATTTAGCTACTGTTGCTTCAGTTACAGACTCTCCTAAAGTGGGTACAACTATTTTTTCTGACATTAGTTCGATTTCCTAACTACCTTTTCTAATATTTTTTTTTGTTCTGCAAGATGTTTATTAAAATTTCCAGTCGCAGTTGTGGATGAGGCATTTCTTCCAACGTAATTTACCTCCATATTTGCAAAATCAATTATTTTTAGGGTTCTATTAATATAATTCCTTACTGTGTTCCACGCGCCCATATTTTTTGGTTCTTCTTGACACCAAATAAATTCTGCATTTTGATATCTTTTTAAGATTTTTGCTAAAGTTTTTGCAGGAAAGGGATACAATTGTTCTATTCTAACAAATACTATTTTAGCATTTTTTGATTTTTCTCTAGCTTCTAGTAAATCAAAATAAATTTTACCAGAGCAAATTACGACCTTTTCGATATCTCTATCATTCTTTAATCTTATCGTCTTTGAATTTTCTAAGTATGCGTGGTCTTCAAGAACTCTATGAAAACTATTCTTTTTTGATAAATCGTCTATTGTAGAAACACATCTTTTATTTCTTAATAGAGATTTTGGCGTCATAACAATTAAGGGTTTTCTAAATGCTCTATGCATTTGTCTTCTTAATGCATGAAAATAATTTGCGGGTGTTGTGCAATTTACTACTTGTATATTTTCCCCAGCACACATCTGTAAAAATCTCTCTAATCTGGCAGAGGAGTGTTCTGGTCCTTGACCCTCGTATCCATGAGGTAGCAATAGAACCAAACCACTCGCTCGTCCCCATTTAGACTCTCCTGAAGTAATAAATTGATCTATAATTATTTGAGCTCCATTGGCAAAATCTCCAAACTGAGCTTCCCAAAGCACTAAGGTCTCTGGCTCTGATAAAGAATAGCCAAATTCAAAACCTAGCACTGCTAACTCTGATAGCAAACTATCAATAATTTCAAATTTTTTTTGTTTTTTTCCTAAATTATTTAAAGGAATGTATCTTTCGTGATTTTCTTGGTTTCTTAATACAGAATGTCTTTGGCTGAATGTCCCTCTTGCTGAGTCTTGTCCAGATAATCTTACTGAAAAACCATCAATTAATAACGTACCAAAAGCTAATGACTCCGCAGTGGACCAGTCAATGGGTGCACTTTCTGTAAACATTTTTTGTTTCTGTTCTAATATTTTTATTAAAGTTTTGTGGATACTGAAATCTTTAGGTATTTCAGATATTTTTTTTCCTACTTCAATTATTGTTTTTTTATCCACCCCACTTAAACCTCTTTTGTCCTTACCTAAGCCTGGTTTAAATCTGGACCAAACACCATCAAACCATTTCAGTTCAGATTTGTAATTTTTTGAAGAATTGAATTCGTTTTCAAGAAATTTTTTAAATTCTTGTTTTTTTTGATTTATTTTATTTTCGTCAATTAAGCCTTCTAATGAAATTTTTTTACTATAAATGCTCAAAGTTGTCGGATGAGATCTTATTTTTTTGTACATTATTGGTTGAGTAAAGGATGGTTCGTCACCTTCGTTATGTCCAAACCTTCTGTAACAAACCATGTCGATTACGACATCTCGATTAAATTTCTGCCTATATTCAGTAGCAATTTTTGCACAGTGCACTACTGCTTCTGGATCATCTCCATTTACATGAAATATAGGAGCTTGAGATAATTTAGCAACATCAGATGGATATGGGGAAGATCTGGCAAACCTCGGAGCTGTTGTAAAACCAATTTGATTATTTACTATTAAATGTATAGTTCCTCCAATGTTATGACCTGGTAATCCAGACATAGCAAAACATTCAGCAACAACTCCTTGACCTGCGAATGCTGCATCACCATGAATTAAAACTGGTACAACAGATTTACGACTTGGGTCTTTATGAAAAAATTGCTTCGCTCGAACTTGACCTAAAACTACAGGGTTTACTGCCTCTAAATGGGATGGATTATCAGTTAAACTTATATGTACGACATTCCCATCAAATTCTCTGTTTGAAGAAGCTCCCAAATGATACTTTACATCTCCCTCGAAATCTTCTTTAGCAGAAATACCCTTGCCAAAAAATTCACTAAAAATCGCTTGATAAGATTTTCCCATTACATTAGCCAGCACATTGAGTCTTCCTCTATGAGGCATACCAATCTTAATTTCCTTAACTCCCAAGTTTCCACCTCTTTTAATTATTTGTTCTAAGGCAGGTATCAATGACTCTCCACCGTCTAAACCAAATCTTTTTGTACCCACAA
>MDTG01121540.1_pt1 | contig 20921 bp, 13 predicted proteins | sample 811421 | NCBI WGS metagenome assembly MDTG01 (sample SAMN05326645, study PRJNA326480) | marine metagenome | isolation source: seawater | place: Pacific Ocean: South East | collected 2011
ACTGGAGATTCTCACGCCATCCGCTGTAGTAGCGCTCCGAGGGCTGGCTCCACCCGATCGCCGCACCAAAGCCGTCGTTGGCCCTGGAAAAGCAATTTTCGATTGAAAGCCCAATGGTGAATTCCTGACTGGCCGGACCGATGTCTTCGGAGCTCAACAGGTATTGCGACCACAGTGCCGTGTTTTCGCCGATCTCCTGCTGTGCGACAAGCGCGATCGCACTGCCATTGACCCGATCATCCCTTCCGGTCGTCTCCGGACCGACATTGGAATTCATCAGTGCGATGGAGTACCTGCCCTGGCGTTGTTTCGGACCGTACTGGACGATGACTCCGGTTTCAGCCGCCGCGAAGTACAGGCCGTCGCCCAGCCCCGGAAACAGTTCCTTCGGTTTGCTCACGCCGGTGTTGATGATGCCGCTGACGTAGATTCCATCCACCGGAATGACTTGCAGGCCGATCATGGGAAGGTAGCCCCCATAGCCGCTCGGGTAGTTTCCTCCGTCGAATGTTCCGGATATGAACTGATGGACTTCATCCCATGCGAAGAGATTCGACGCGATCATGTCGTTGGGATTGAACTTTCCGATCGTCAGGTTGACTCGCTTGTCGAGAAATTCCTGTTGGAATTCGAATCGATTGAACACGAAGCTCGAGCTGTTCGCGACGGCGTCCAGAGAGCTGAAACTGCCGGTTGCCTCGCTCGGAGTGGGGCTGTCGAGCAGATTGTTGTTGGCCCGCACCTGTGCTGTGAAGATGCCGTCGCCCTGGCCTTCGAGACTCCAGGTTCGAAAGCTCGTCTGGACGTTGAATCGGTTGTACATGGAAGTCGACTGCGCGCCGCCAAATGTCCGCGTGACACCCTGAAAGACCAAGGCATCGTAGATATCGACTCGAATGTCATCCTGGTAGAGTTGAACCATCAGATTTCGAACCGGTCTGAGCACCGGTTCCCCCCAGTCAGCGCTCAGCAAGGGATCCTTCCCACTTGCGCCGACGGGAAGTGGTTGCAGGTCTCCGAACAGGTTCAGGGTGCCCTGCTCCGATTCCTGGGCCATCTGGGGATGAGTCCATGAAGGCGTGGCGGCCCAGTGGCGTGTCTGGTCGAAGTTTCCCAACTTGAAAAGTGAGCCCGAATGACTCGGAGACTGCCAGGGCCGGAAGTCGTACCTCGTCCCGGAAGGGCTTTGGGCGTGGCATTCAGTCGCTGAAAAAAACGCGGATACCAGGCTCAAAAGGATCAGGATGTGAGTCGTTCGCTGCATTTCTCGATCATACAGTTAGAATGATTCCCTGCCAGAAGTCGATTGTTCAGTACTTCGACTCGGTGTTCATCCACTTCATTCATCCTCCTGATCGGAGTTGCCCTTCATGGATCTTGCATCACTCTTCTGCCTTGCACTCGCTTCCGTCCAGTCTCAGGATGCTTCAAAGAGCGCACCGGAAGCGCGCGCGCTGATTCCCCGAGAGGTTCTCTTTGGAAACCCGGAACGTGCCGGCGTGAAGATCTCTCCTGATGGCAAGTATCTTTCGTACGTCGCGCCCCTTGATGGCGTGTTGAACGTCTGGGTGATGCCCGTCGACGGTGGTGATGCACGACCTCTGACCGATTCCGTGGACCGACCCATCGGTTCGTATTCATGGGCCGAGAACAGCGAGCAGATCCTGTATTCACAGGACAAGGGTGGCAATGAGAACACTCATGTCTATGTCGTCAGTCTGGATGGCGGTCAAGCACTTGATCTCACTCCCGGAGACGATGTGAAGGCATCCATCTCGAGTTCGAGCAGGGACCGACCGGACGAAATTCTGGTCTCGTCCAACGCACGGCAGTCCGAGGTCTCCGACCTGCTGCTGGTGAACACCCGCACGGGTGAGTCCTCGATGCATTTCGAGAACGATGGGGGGTACGTCTCGATGATCTCTGACCCGGACTGGAACGTCCGTGTTCGTGGGCGCATGACCGCTGATGGTGGGTCCAGTTACGACTATCGTGACAGTGAAGCCGCTGATTGGATGCCCTTCGAGACCATCGGTTCCGAGGATTCCATGACCACTCAGCCTCTCGGCTTCAACCGTGACGGCTCTCGCTTCTGGATGATCGATTCTCGTGGCCGTGACACCGCAGCACTGGTCTCAATGTCCCCGGGTTCCGGTGGAATGTCCGACTCGCAAATCGTGTTCGAGTCCCCGGTTTCCGATGTGGCTGATTCGATCACCAACCCAGAGACCTATGAGCCTCAGGCACTGGCCACCAACCGACTTCGACGTGAGTGGCACATTCTCGACGATTCGATCCGTCCTGATCTTGACGCGCTTGCAAGGCTCAGTGATGGCGAGCTTGAAATCGTTTCGCGAACACGTGATGACAAGACCTGGGTCGTGGCGTTCATGCACGATAACGGTCCGGTTCGCTACTGGGTCTGGGATCGTGATGAGCAATCCGGACGTTTTCTGTTCAGCCACAGGCCCGAGCTTGAGGATGTGAGTCTTTCCAGCATGACCGGGGTCGAGATTCCCACTCGTGATGGGTTGTCGATGCCCAGCTACCTGACCGTTCCTCACTTTTCGAATGGCAAGAAGCTGCCGATGGTTCTCTTGGTCCACGGTGGGCCATGGGCTCGCGACAGCTGGGGCTACAACCCGTATCACCAGTGGCTTTCAGACCGTGGCTACGCGGTTCTTTCCGTGAACTTCAGAGGCTCGACCGGTTTCGGCAAGGAGTTCCTGAATGCAGGGAATCGTGAGTGGTACGGCAAGATGCAGGATGACCTCGTCGACGCCGTCGACTGGGCGGTCAAGGAAGGTGTCGCCGATCCTGATCGTGTCGCGATCATGGGTGGTTCCTACGGCGGCTATGCGACTCTGGCCGCGTTGACCCGTGACCCAGAACTCTTTGCCTGTGGCGTCGACATCGTCGGGCCGTCTCATGTGCGCACCCTGCTCGACACCATCCCCGCATATTGGGAACCGATCAAGGTCATGTTCGAGACTCGCGTCTGTCCTTTCGATGATGATGCGTATCAGGACGCGATCTCACCGCTCACGCATGTCGCCAACATCAGTCGTCCGCTGCTCATCGGCCAGGGTGCCAATGACCCTCGAGTGAAGCTTTCGGAAAGCGATCAGATCGTCGCAGCCATGGATGAGAACGGGATTGCGGTGACCTACGTCGTCTTCCCCGATGAAGGACACGGATTCAGACGACCTGAAAACAACAAGGCATTCAATGCCATCACCGAGGCCTTCCTGGCCGAACACATCGGGGGGCGAGCGGAACCTGTCGCGGGTGATCTTGAGGTCTCGACCGCACAGATGCGTCGTCTGGGAGGTCTTTCGATTCCCGGAGCGACTCAATGGGTCGAGCCGGTCGCAGGTGCCGAGCCCTCTTTGAAGGATGCCGCCGAGGCTGTTGCCTATGAGGATCTCTCTCCACAGGAGCAGAAGAAGATCAATGACATGTTGACTCAGCTCGACACCGTCATGTCTCAGATGAAGCAACAGCAGGCAGAAGGGGACTTCGACGAAGCCGCCATCTATCAGATGATGCTCGAAAACATCGAGCGAGGGGCCTCGCAGGTCCCTGCAGAAGAAAGGCCGGCATTCCTGTGTTTCGTCGAGATCATCAAGGCTCGGGCCAAAGCACTGCAGGCACCGTGACGACCACCCGCGAGCCAGTTCCGAGTGCTCAGGCTTCTTCGGGCGTTCGCCCCGCATGCGTGCGGGCGAAGTCCGAAGTGAATTCCGACATGCTCGTGAATCGAGCTCTCCGGGACAGGTGACGGACGCTCCTGGCAAGTCTGGCCGCAAGTCGTGTGCCTCCTCCGTGTCTGACCACACGAGGCATGTGGGCGCGCCATTCCCGAGTGTCCAGGAACTCCCAGGGATGCAGGAACAGATTCAGATGGCCGTCGTGGGCGAGTGTCCGGTCGAGGGTTCGTTTCAAGACAGGTCCGGGGAGATGTCTGAAGCCCAGCCAGAACAATGGCACTCGCAGGTGGGGTGACGTCGAGATCGGCAGGCGCACGAGTCCCTGTTCGATTCTTGGTGTTCGTGGCAGGTGTCGGTTGTCGTAGCGTCCCGGAAGTCGTATCGGGTTTTCCGACGAGTCATAGCGATATCCGCTGGTACGCAATGCCTCGACGTCGACGGGTTGCAGGCGGGCCATGCGAAACCCGGTGATCTCGCTGTTCGAGCAATCTTCCAGAACTTTCTTCGACTCTTGATAATGAGAGGGTTCGAATCCGTCGTGGCGAACGCCATGTGAGGCGATCTCGTGCCGGGAGGCTATCGAAGGCATCTCGGCACGCACATAGTCCGCCATGCGCGCGGTGGTGAAGAGAGTGACCTTGATCTGAAGCTCATCGACAAGCTTCAGTGCGGCGTCAAGCCCGGCCGCTCCGATCGAAAGCTGTCGTTCCAGGGGGAGTTCCGCTCCATATTCATTCGGGAGGTCGAATTCCTCCACGTCGAAGCTGAGCATGATTCGGTGTTCTGGTTCAGTGGAGATGCTTGCGGTGGTTTCGTGCATCACTTGTTCTGATTCGGGTGGACGGTTTCCTGCGCATGCGCATGCGCATCGGACCGCTTCGAACCCTTCGCCTTGTTTCCGGTGTAGCCGGGCGTCCCTCGTTCAGGTCTTTTCTTCAGCTTGCGATGGAGAAGTCGCATTCGTATCAAGGAGATGAACATTCTCAAGGGGTCCTTGATGAGGCTGACCTTCGATTTCTTGTAGGAGTGCCTGGCAGAGACACGGGCAGGAATCTCGGTGACCACCAGTCCAAGTTTCTTCGCAAGAAAAAGAAGCTCCGCATCGAAGGCGAAGTCGGTGACGACCTGTGCTCTGAAGATGGCTCTCGCGGCATTTCGCTGAAAGCCCTTGAGTCCCGCCTGAGTGTCCTGATGGGGGAGTCCGGTCAGCAGTCTGACGATCAGATTGAAGGTCGAACCTGTCATTCTTCTGAGGAAGGTGATGTTCGTCTGGCGTTCTTCGGCGAGGTGCCTGGAACCGATCACGATATCCGCGTGTTCGAGTTCTTCGGCGAGCATGTCGAGGTGTTCCAGTCGGTAGGCGAGATCACCATCCGTGAACAGAACAAGTGCCTCGTTTGAATCGAGAATGACTTTCTTCAGTGCCCGAGCCTTGCCCCGGTTCGGGCTGAGTGCCTGCAATTCGATGTTTTTCGGAGCCGCCGTCTCCAGGTGTGTGCTGATCTTCACCGTCGTATCGTCGGTGGAACCGTCATCTGCGAAGATGAAGCGCCAGCTGGGGTGCGAGTTTGCGAAATCCGTCACCTGGCCGAGAACGGACCCGATCAGCCAGGATTCATTGTGGACGGGAAGGATGACGACGACCGAGAACATCGTCCTACGATACCCGATGGGCCGATTTTCGGGGTGGAGATGCGGGTTGGCATGTGCCGACTTCGTCCTAACGCGTCGCACAGTTAGAATGATGTGATGAACGAATGGAACAAGCAGCCTCCGCAACCATCCGATCTCGGGGATCATGATGTCCCGCTTGATGGCGATGAACTCTCCGGCAACTCCGTGGCGCTTCTCGTCACCGGGGGGATTGCGGCCTACACGACTCCGACTCTGGTCCGTTCACTTCGCCGGCGTGGTGCGGAGGTGAGGGTCTTCTGCTCCTCGGAATCACTTCGCTACGTGAGCGAGGAAGCGCTTGCCTGGGCATCCGTGAATTCGGTTGTCACATCACTCGGGCCGAATGCGGAACATCTCTCCGATTCCTCCCCGTTCGGGGTCTATCTCGTGGCACCTGCCAGCTACAACACCATCGGCAAGGTCGCCAACGGTATCGCCGATACCGTCGTGACCACGGCACTTGCCTCGGCACTCGGTCGGATGGAGCGGAGTGGTGTGAAGATTCTCATGGCTCCGACCATGCATGGCTCAATGCACAACAGCGTGCTCGTCGAGAATTGCACGAGATTGGCCGCCTTGGGAGTTCGGATCATTCCACCTCGTGATGCGTATGGAAAACACAATCTCCCACGCGAGGATGTTCTCGTCGATGAGGTGATTCATTCCGTGCGTTCGCGCGCGTCATGAACTCAGCGCGGGTCGGGTGTGCCCGCGCCTCTGTTGATTCGAACAAGGTTCGTGTTCCAGCTCGACTGTCCCTGTCGACATCCATCCGAGAGCCAGCCCCAGACCGGTGTTTCAAACCAGTTCTTCTTGATGTCGACGACCCCGATGCTCGTCTTGGCTGAATTCCTCAGTCTCAGGTCGTTGCCCGGAGGAGACAGTTGATAGGCCACGGGTATTCGCTCGACGAGGTCTTCCACTGATCCGAACCAATTCCATCGGGCGGTGAGTGCACGATGCTGAAACCCAGAGCCGCGCATTTCGAACGGGTCGAAAGGGACCCATCCTGCACCGGGAAGATACAGCTCGGCCCACGGGGTCCAGAGCGTCGTTTCCTTGATCTGTTTCTTGTTGAGCAGCTTGGAGATTCCCATGACCGGTCGAGCTGGAATGCCCGCCGCACGCAATGTCGCGACACAGGCGCAGGTGAGGTCGAGGCGCGAACCTCGTTCACTTCGAAGACTCTCGACCGCTCCGGTGAGATTGGTGGTGTCCATCGAGCCACCGATGATCGAACGGAAGTTGAGAATGGTTCGTTTGACCAGTTCCTTGGCGGCCAGGTACGGCGAGACGTTTCGAATCTGGCCATTGGTGATCGAGTTCACAAAACCCCTGAATTCGGCTGCATCGGATTCGATGAACAGACTTGGTTCGAGATACTTCCGGACCGTTTCCGGCCACTCCGTGGGCCAGCCGATCTCCGAGGCGGCGACTTCGTTCAGGGAGGATTCCCAGGTCTGGGTCTTCCAGTTGGCCTCCATGGTGATCGACGTCGTGTTGATGTCTCGAAACTCGACCACGATCTCAGCGGTGCCATCGGGGTGCGGGCCTCGCAAGGTCCATGGGACGTTTCCAGCTCGTTCCCATTGACTTCCAATCGCTGCGGTGACGGTGATCGAATTCGGATCCGTCCTGCAGTATGTGCCTCGCATGATGATCGGAATCACGATCTCGGATCGTGGGCATTGGATCGAATTCTGAGATGACATCACGCCACTGACGTTCGAACCCACCAGCTGGCTGCGCACTCTGGCTTCCCAGAGGCGTGGTTTCTCTCGAGCGATCGGAAAGTTCGGTGGACCGCCGGATTCATGCTGGGCGAGTGCGTCCGCGGGCACGGCAAGCAGGCAGGCAACGGTCAGCGGAAGGAATCGACTCATCGCATGCAACGAACGTCTTGAGGGCATGTCATGGCTCCATTCAATGAATGACTACGGTTTCAGAAGGCGAACCGTTGCGATGGATCAGAAGAAGAACGATGCGTTCTTGGGGTCCACAAGCAATCGAAGATCATTGAGAAACTTGGCGAGAATCAGATTGATCATGATGATCGCCAGAAAGCTCGAAACGAAAGCAGCGGTGGCGGCGCGACCGACGCCTGCGGCGCCAGCTCGGCAGAAGAACCCCTTGTAGCACGCAGCAAGGCCGATACAGCCTCCGAAGAAGATGCTCTTCGCCAGGCCGCCGATGGGCTCCCACCAGGTCACGAATGCCGCGCTGTGGTACCAGTAATCAGCGCCGGGTACCTCGAAGATCTTCACGACCACGAACCATGCGCCCCAGGAACCGAGCATGTCGCTGTACACGGTCAGAATCGGCGTCATGAGAATGCACGCAACGAAGCGGGGGACCACGAGGACACGAATCGGATCACTGCCCATGGCCCTGAGGGCATCAAGTTGTTCGGTCACTTTCATGGTGCCCAGTTCAGCGGCCAGCGCTCCGCCGACTCGGCCAGCGACCATGACTGCGGCGAGAACGGGACCGATCTGCTTGGTGACGGAGGCGTTGATCACGCCTCCGATGCGATCTTCCTGACCGATTGCCGCAAACTGTGCGAAGCCTTCAAGTGCGAGAATCATCCCGATGAACATGCCAGTCAGCGCCACGACGGGAATGCTCATCACGCCCACGGCATACAGCTGTGGTGCGAGAGTGCGCCAGCTCAGCCAGGAGGATGGCTGCTTGCCCATCCAGTAGAAGGTCGCGCCGGCAAAGGTCGAAAATCTTCCGAACCCCTCGATCATGTCGAAGACGAATTCGCCTAAGCGTGAAATTGGCCGAGTCAGAGTCATCATGGACTGTTGAGGATATCCGGCTCGCGTGCTTCTGTCTTGTTCAGGAGTGAGAAAGAAAGCGCCCCCGGATTCCAGAATCCGGGGGCGCAGGTGATGCTATGAATGTCCGCAACGCGGATGGTCAGGGACAGTCGCCCCACACGGAGAGGATGATCGTCAGGTCTGCGCCGTTGATCAGCCCATCGCCGCTCAGGTCGAGCGCCAGGTCCTTGGAGCCCCATGAACCGAGAAGGCTCGAGAGGTCCGCGCCGCCGACGACGCCGTCGCCGTTGTAATCACCCACGCAGTCAGGTCCGTCCGAGCTGCAGCCCGGGTTGAACGTTCCTGGTGTGTCGGTGTCACCAACGGGGTCGATCAGGCCGATGGCCCAGGCATTGAGATCGCAGTCGAAGTAGACGTGAGCCGGAGCGAACGTGTCGTCGGGACCGACGGTGGTGTCACAGTAGATCAACTCACCTTCAACGGCCGGGTCGGTTTCGACCAGTGCCACGCAGTCGACGATTTCGACCCAGACAGGGCTGTCGATCGCCCCGTCATCACCGACATCGAGATCCAGGCTGGCTTCGGAAGCACTGTAGCCGTAGACGAGAAGCACGGTGATGTTGTCACTGTTCTCGATACTCCATGAGGTGGGCCAGACGATGTCCGGCGTGCCCTGTGTGAAGTCGTCGGGACGACTCAGGAGTGCGAGTCCATCCGAGTTCAGGACGCCTGAAAGTGGAATGTAGGTCTCGATGACACCTGATCCGGCATCTGCCGCACCGTCTCCGATGACGAGCAGCGAGTGACCGTCCAGCGAAGCACCGGGTGCGCCACTGAATTCGATGTACTCATCGTTGTCGGCGCCGAACTGATCTCTTCTGATTTCCGAGATCGAGATGTCCGCAGGTGCCGACGCTCCGAAGTTGCAGTAGCTGTCATAGATGCTCTGGCATCCTGCGTTCCAGGTGTCGCAGCATCCGGGGTCGAGTGTTTCGAAGATGTACGTGCATGGATACACGATTCCTCGAGAGTCGAATTCGGGACAGCCCGAACCGCCATCATCACAGTCGTCGGGGCACGTTGCGAAGTCTTCATCTGCAGCGCAGATTCCGTCACCACAGACCGATGGTTCATCACCACAGATGGTCGAGTTCACCGCACCAGGGGTGTCGGCACTGTTTTCGTCGGTGGGGTTGAACGTACCCACGCCCCAGCTTGCAGGACTGGTCGAGGCATCACAGACATAGATGTGTCCTGGCGAGAAGAGCCCGTCAGGTCCACCGGTGGCGAGTGCATAGGTGCAGTTCGTCGCGTTGGGGTCGAGGAGGCTCACCCCGTCCAGTTCACTGTCCCAGGCGAGCCCGTCGATGGCGCAGTCATTGTCTGCGTCCAGGTCACCGAGCACGGTGCCATCGAAGTTGTAGACAAGCAGGAACGTCTTGCTGTTCGCGTCGGTGAACTCGAAGTCGAGTGTCGCGTCCGCGGTACCAAGTGCGAAGGTGGATTTGGCGACCACGAAGAAGCCGCTCGGGGGCATCGAATATCCACCAAGGTTGATCGCGGTCTCGATCTCACCGTTCTGGTCGACGCCGTTTCCGCCGATGACCAGGATGCTGACGCCGTCAAGGGGTGTCCCGGGGGTGCCGGTCAGTTCCACGTATTCGTCGGTATCGTCGCCACCCTGCTTGGTGCGGATCTCGCTCAAGGCAAGTCCGGTTGGAACAGGGTTGGTGCTGTTGCAGAGGCTGTTTGCCAATGCGACGCAGCTTGCATCCCAGTTGTTCTCGCAGCCGCTGTCAGCAGCGATCACGAGTGCGCAACATGAGGCATCCGAGCAGCCGCCGATGGCGTTCTCGACGAAGCAGCTGGCCGGTGTCGTGCCACCGCAGCCGCCTTCGGCGGGACATGCGATGTTCTCGGCACCAGGGGTGTCGGTGTTGCCAACTGAGAATTCACCAACGGTCCAGGTGCCCTCGGTGGAACAACGGTAGCTGTGCCCGGGGACGAAGGAGCCGTCCGGGCCGACCGTGGTGTCCGAATAGGTGAGGAATCCGCTGGAGGGGTTCTCGATGAGCGAGACCGAGTAGATGATCTCGGAGAAGGCGGCCACGTCGAGGGTGCCATCGTTGTTGGTGTCGAGGTCGTCGTTGTCGGCCGCGGTGCAGTCCCGCACGAGCATGTGCGTGACGTTTTCACCATTCTGGAAGTCGACTTGAGTGCCGTCGACGATCACGTCCGGTGTGCCAAGGGTGATGGTTCCTTCGGCAACCCAGAAGAGTCCTGAAGCACCGATGGTGTATCCATCCAGGGGAATGACCGCTTCGACCTTGCCGCCGGGATCGGAGCCTGTTCCGCCGATCACCAGGTAGGTGATTCCGGTCAGGTCCGTGCCAGGTTCGCCCATCAGTTCGAAGTATTCGTCAGAATCCGAGCCGGCCTGGTCGATCCTGATCTCGTTGATGAAGAGATCGCCACCGCCGGTGCCACCACCGCAGTTGGGGTTTTCGGCGTCGGGGGTGTCATCGATGCCCACAGTGAAGTCGCCGATGGCCCATGCTCCGGTATCGGCGCAGCGGTAGGCGAGGCTGGGGGGGAAGGTGCCGTCGGGGCCGACGGTGTCCTGTGTATAGAAGTAGTCGGAGTTGATGCCGTCGGGGTTCTCGTCGACGATGAGTGCGACTGCGTCGACGATCGAACCGGAAAGGTTGTCGATGGTGCCGTCGTCGTCGGTATCGATGTCGGTTCCAAGCCCGCCGGTGAATCCGGAGACGAGGATGTGCGTCACATTGTCCGAGCCTTCGAAGTTCAGTGCCGCCACGAGGTCTGGAGTGCCCAGAGTGAACGTGTTCTCCGCAATGACGAACAAGCCGTTCGCTTTGATGCTGTTTCCTGTGAGATCGACGACTGACTCCACGTAACCGTTCTGCAGCGGGGGGAAGACTGCGCTGTCGTCACCGATCGAGATCAGAAAAAGACCGTCGAGTGATTCGCCCGGAGTACCCATGAGTTCGACGAACTCATTGTTGTCGGCCCCAGTCTCCTCTGTTCGAATTTCATTGATAGAAACATCTGCAAGCGAGTGGCTCGCCAGCAAAGTCGTAACTCCAAGACAGATGGCTGTGCGCATCATGGTTGCGGTGTCCTCATCTTTAAATAATTTGGGCGTGTGTGTCTGCGAAGTATGCAGGTACTGGGAATGAACAAACGGTACGACGTAATCACCAAATCTTGATGGAGTGGACTCCACCATCTTCTGACAGGCAGCTCGAAACAGACCAGGGCGGCCATTGATTCGAGCTCTCTACTGCGTTCAAACCTCGCGCCGCAGAGTATGTATTCAGTTCCAAATTACCCTGTCAGGGTCTTCGTTGAATAAACTACTTTCGGATTTCAATGAAACAAGAACTTTTATTGGGCTCTTCAGAGGTCCTAAAACCCGTTTCTTGAATCAAATCCGCATCAATCGGTTCTCATTTGGGAGGGAAGTCGAGCTGGTCTGTGTTGTTGCCGCCGCTGGTTTGCTGCGTCGTCGTTGCACTGGCTGGCTTGACCGCCATTGCGCTGGCTGAACGTGGGACCAGGAAGATCTCCACTCGTCTGTTGGCCGGTTGGCCGCCTCGAGTCGGATTCGTCATCACAGGACGGTGTTCGCCCCATCCGCCGACCTTGATTCGCTCGGCGGCAACCGTGTCTTTCACAAGCTGTGATCTGACCGCCATGGCGCGACCCACGCTCAGGTGCATGTTGTCCGGAAAGAGCTTCTTCGTGGATGGGCGATTCACGGGGACATTGTCGGTGTGTCCGATGATGTCCAGATCGAACCCGTCGCCATTCGTGCTGTTCAGGATGGACGCAAGGGAGTTCATCGCCTTCTGTGCGTCGCTTGAAAGCTTTGCCGAGCCGAGGCCAAAGCTCATGTCGGTGTTGAATTCAAGCATTCCGGTGGCTTCGTCGAAGTTCAGCACGCCCGGATACGCATCACGAAGTTGCGTGAGCTTGGCATTGAGTTCGGGGGGCAGTGCTGCGATTCGCAGTGATGTGATGCGCTGCGAAAGGCTGCGGAAATCAGACTCCATGTTGGCAAGTTCACTGGACTGCTGGCTGGTCATCGTCTCGAGCTTGTCGAGATAGTTTCGAGCATCAGTCAGCTGTTTTCTCAGAAGTGATTCATTCGCGGATGAAGCGGAAAGCTCCTCCTGAAGCTTCATCGAATTCTGCTCCTTGCCTCTGTAGGCCGTGAGCAGGTCATCGTATTTCTGCTGGGGGACGCAGCCTGCCACCATTGAAAGAACGAAAGAAGTACCAATGAAGGTCAGGAGAGTTGTGCGCATCCGTGTGCTCCCGCGTGGAAAAGGTCCTGTATTCCGGGCTCGTCCTCAACGTCGGGGCGACTGCGCCGGAAGTGCCTAGAGTGTACGCTCCATCAGTGATCCATGTCCTTAAGGTCACTTCATCCACAGTGGTTTGCCCTGAATTTGAATCATTTGCACCTCATTCAAGCCTCCGTCGTCGCAGATGCCTTCGAGATCCATGCGCCTGGGGCCATGCTTCTCGATGGGCGGACTGTCGTCGCAGCTGGGCGCCCTGAGTCAATCGGCCAGCCAATGGGTGCCACAGTGACTCGCTATCCGGGGCATCTGGTGTGCCCGGCCTTCATCAACGCCCACAGCCACCTTGATCTCAGTGATCTTGGAGGGATCGAAGAGCGTGCCTTCGCCCCCTGGCTCTCACAGGTCATTCGGCATCGACAGGCCCAAAGGGCACCTGGTGCAGTCGAAAAGGCTGTTTCGATCGGGATCGCCCAGTCGATTCGTGGTGGAACACTGGCGGTAGGGGACATTTGTGGTTCTGAAAGAGCCTTCGACGCCGTCTCAGGCTCGAACCTGAAAGGTGTGGCCTTTCTGGAAATCCTCGGGCATGGTGTCAAATCGGATGAGGCCATCAAGCATCTCCAGCGGTGGCTCGCCGACGTCTCACTGAGGCATGGTTCCGAGGTTTTCGGGCCTGTGCCAGGCCTCTCACCGCACGCTCCTTACTCGACCTCTACCGATCTTTACGCCTTTGCCCAGTCGAGTGGTGTGCCCGTGGCCACGCATCTCGCCGAGTCACTCGAGGAACTGGAGTGGTGTGGGCAAAAGAGCGGAATCTTCGCTGAACTTGTCAGCAGAATGGGGGCCAAGCCGCGCCCCGGGCCTGCTGACGGCCTGCATCCCTTGGATGGATTTCTCCAGTATCTGCCAAAGCCCGGTGGTCTGGCGGTTCATTTGAATTACCTCGAACCCAGACACGTCTCTCTCTTGAAGGCATCTGGAGCCACGGTCGTTTACTGCCCCAGAGCCAGCGCATTCTTCGGGCATCCTCATGGAGGGGCTCCCGGTCATGCCTGGCGTGAGATGCTTGTTGCGGGGATTCCCGTGGCCTTGGGTACGGATGGACGCCCATGTCTTGCCGCCGATGGTGCTGCTGCCGAGCGCTTGTCGATTCTTGACGAGATTCTTCATTTGCAGCGCACCGGTGGGGTCACGCTCGAAGAATGGCTTCCAATGGCGACACTCCACGGTGCTGGTCCATTGGGTGTTCCTGAGACTCTTGTTTCATTCATGCCAGGGGCCACACCAGGGATTCTTGCTCTGAAATTGGCGTCTCAGGACACTCGGCTGCTTGACGAGACAGCAGGAATCCAATGGATTTCGTCCGAACCAAACGGCACTGAGGCTGATTGATGTCAATTTCGACTGAGAACTCATCTTGATTCCATTGATCAGCCGATCTGAAAAAAGCAGGAAATTCCTTGCCACCTCGGATAGAATGCGATCACCTCACCTTCCAGATGCAGAGTGCTCCACCAGTCATGTCCACGATTCATTCCAACTCAGATTCCGAGCTGCTTCGCAGGAACCTTCCCTATCCCGAAGGCGCCTATGACTTTGTCCGCGAAGGACTCGGCTACACACAGATGCGGATGGTTGCGGATACAGGCCTTGGTGCCAATGAGCCACGTCACATCAAGGGGCAGGAACTCTGCCTTGGATTGAGAGACTTTGCAATCGAGCGCTGGGGGCTTCTTGCCCCGGTCGTCCTGCGCCACTTTCGCATTCAGAGAACGGAAGACTTCGGTCGAATCGTGTTTGCTCTGGTCAATGAAGGTGACCTTTCCAAGACTGCCGAGGATTCTCTCGCTGACTTCCGCGGAGTCTTCGATCTGACCGAGGCGTTGAGCGAAGCCGCCTTGCTGGCGGGCATGTCTCAGCATTGACTGTTATCTTCGCTGACATATGAAGCCTCAAAAACAAGTGTCGGACATCCCAAATGCCGCTGATCGTCATCTCTGGCAGATTCAGCCTTTGCGTGATCTCACATGGATTCTGATCATCTTTCTACTCTTCTGGCTCGGATATGCCATGAGAGAAGTCACCGTTCCACTTCTGGTGGCGATTCTCCTCACCTACCTTTTCGCACCAGTCGTCTCCGTGCTCGAGAGGCGTCTTCGCTTTCCCAGGCCCCTGGCTGCTGGAACGATACTGGGGGTTGGCGGCTTCACTGTTCTGCTCGCTCTTGCCTTGACGGTACCAGTCGTCGTCTCGCAGACGGCTTCCTTCGTGGATGCTGTCCGTCGAGGAAAATATGACAACGCCATCGAACGGCTCGTCGATCTCTCCCCTGATTCCGTCCAGCCACAGATCGAATCCTTCGTGGCGCGAGGTCAATCATGGCTTGGTATTTCGACCGCCGAGGATCGCGATGTCTCTGCGTCGGACACGGCAGCCGGCAGCACCACGGACGAGTCATCGACGGTGTCTGCCAAAGCATCCGACGTGCCGTCGGAAGCCAGCGGTTCGAGTTCCATCAAGCCCAATGTGATCCAAGTGGCGGGGGAGGCGCCCTCTGACGGCGAGTCGGGCGAATCGATTGCTTCGACTGCGTCGACCGCGGCATCAGTGCTTTCAGACGACCGCATTCGAATGATCGTGCGTGAAGAGTTGAGCACTGAATCCAGGGAGTCGGCATCGGATGAGGCCAAGGCCGGGGGCGGCAAATGGTACGGCTGGGTTGGAAGCGGTGCTCGCAGAGCCTGGAACATCGTGCTTGGTTCAATTCATCTGGGAATTCTGATCTTCCTGATTCCGTTCTACTTCTTCTACTTCACCGTCATGTGGCCTCGCATGGTCGCGTTCTTCCAGGGCATGATCGTCGAATCACACCGCGACCATGCGCTGTATCTCCTTGGTGAGATGGACAATGCCGTCAGTGGCTTCGTCAGAGGGCGAATCGTGATCGCCTTCATTCTCGCGATCATGTACTCGGTTGGTTGGACCATCGTCGGCGTGCCGTATGCACTCCCACTCGGCCTGCTGATCGGATGCTTCACTCTGGTGCCCTATCTTGGAGGAATCGGACTTCCACTTTCCATCGGGCTGATGGCTGCGGATCAGTATTCACTCGTCGAGGCCGAAAGAATGGCCTGGTGGGGGATCATTCTCTGGCCGACATTGGTGTATCTCATCTGTCAGTTTGCCGACGATTATGCGCTGACACCACTGATCGCCGGGCGTGCGACGAATCTGGATCCGGTTTCCATCGTGGTCGCCATTCTTGCCGGGGGTGCACTGGCCGGGTTGTATGGAATGTTGATCGCGATTCCTGTTGCGGCCTGCATCAAGATATTGCTTCGTGAGGTGTTCATGCCTCGAATCAGACAGTGGGTCGACGGCACCGTCGATGATCCATTGCCGATCGAAGAATGACGCTGCGAAGGTCCTTCGCTCGTGTTTCAATCCACGGAGTGGCCGGGTCAGCGTTTCTTTCTGCGCTTGAAACCCGACTTCATGCTCTTGGTCTTGGTTGACCCGCGTCCGCCGAATCCAGGAAGGCCTGCAGGCATGCCGCCCACGCCGCCCTGTTGCATCTGATTCATGGCTTTCATCTTGCCCATGGCTCCCATGCCGGCCATCTGCTTGGTGACTTTCTGCATCGCGCCGAACTGCTTGACCAGTTTGTTGACCTCGGTCGGTGTGACACCTGCGCCGTTGGCGATGCGTTTTGTCCGGCTCTTCGTGAGGAGGTCGGTGTCCGATCGCTCCTTCTTGGTCATTGAATTGACGATTCCCTCGAGGCGATCGAGTTGCTTGTCGTCGATGTCCATGTTCTTCAGGGCACCGCCCACTCCCGGCAGCATCCCGAGGAGTTGTTTCATCGGTCCCATCTTGCGCATCATCTTGAGCTGCTTGGTGAAGTCGTCGAGAGTGAGCTCTCCCTTGGACATCTTCTCGGAAAGCTTTTCAGCTTCCTCTTCGTCGACTTCCTCCTGGGCTCGTTCGACGAGGCTGACCATGTCGCCCATGCCGAGGATCCGGCCCGCGACACGTTCCGGATGGAATTCCTCGAGCGCGGTGATCTTTTCGCCCACGCCCACGAACTTGATGGGAGCGCCGGTGATCTTCTTGACACTGAGCGCAGCGCCGCCACGGGTGTCGGAGTCGAACTTGGTGAGCACCACTCCGTCGACGGTGAGCCGTGCATTGAATTCCTTTGCGGATGTCACCGCATCCTGTCCGGTCATCGCATCGACGACGAGAAGCCGTTCATGAGGTGTGACGGCTCGATCGACGGCCTGAAGCTCCTGCATCAGGTCATCGTCCACATGAAGGCGACCGGCGGTGTCGAGGATCAGCACATCGCACCGTTCACTGCGCGCGCGTTTCAGCGCTCGCTGGCAGACGCCGACGGCGACCCCCGTCGCCTGGCCGTATTCCGCACATTTGTCAGGCTCGCCATGGAAGAGCATGCTTCCATCACCGGGTGCTTCCGCCACCGATTCCTCGATCACCTGACGAAGCTGTTCAACCGCTGCAGGTCTCTGGAGGTCTGCACCGGCGACCATCACTCGGCGTCCGCGCTTCTTGAGCCATGCGGCAATCTTACCGCACGTCGTTGTCTTTCCCGTTCCCTGCAAGCCGCACAGCATGATGATCGTCGGACCGGGGTCGACCATCATCAGCGTGCTTTCAACCGGCCCCATGAGGTCGATCAGCTTCTGATGCACGATGCCGATCATCTGTTCCTGTGGCTGCAGACTCTTCAAGACCTCGGTGCCCAGCGCCTCAGTCGTGACCTCTTCGCAGAATCCGTCCACGACCTCAAGGTTCACGTCGGCTTCGATGAGGCTTCGGCGAACTTCGCGCATCGCATCCCGGACATTGTCTTCCGTGATGCGTCCTCGACCTGCAAGTTTCTTGAAGGTCGTGTTCAGTCGGTCTGAAAGTGTTTCGAACATCGCTCGATCTCGTCTGGTGTCAATGTGGTCTTACGGTCGATCGATGGTACTCCGGATAAGAACCCCGGGTGACCTGCATGGCGCCCTGCATGCCGTGAAGATCGTAAAACGGTCAAATTTAAAATGGCTCGTCACGCACTGCGACCGAAGGAACACATCCGGGTATGTTTTTAGAACCAATAATTCCTCCGCCCACACTTGGTCCTTTACCATGGTGAATGGTCAATCTGCCGGGGATCGAATCTCTCAATGCCGAAAGGGTGTGTTCATGAGTCTCATGCCGAAACAAGCCGTCATGGCCCTCGCTTCATGTCTTCTTTCCGCCATGCTCGGGAACAGCGTGTTCGCTCAGAAAGCGACCATGGCTGTCAGAGGCTTTGAAGCGACGCCCGCCGTTCAGGAATCAGCCTCCGCTTCCGGAAGCTTGAATGCCCTTGACCAGATCATCCAAGGCGCTCAGGCGCAGCTGGAAGCCGCCGTCCAGAATTCCGGCAAGTTCGACATCGTCGCTCGCCAGGATCTCCCGGCCATACTCAAGGAGCAGGATCTCGCTGACAGCGGCCTGGTCGACACGCTTTCTCCCGGTGCGGCACGAAGCCTCGAGCTTTCGGGAGCTCGGTACCTCGCCGTTCTGACGATCGATGGTTTTCAGGATGTGACAGACACGACCGTTCTTCAGAAGCAACTCGGCGCGACGCGTGCGGAAAGACGAACCATCCAGCTCTCCGGCGTTGTGAAGGTCTTCGACACCACTTCCGGAAAGATGCTCGCAACAAGTCCTCTCAAGATCACTCAGAGTCAGCTCGATGAAATCATGCCGGGCGTGGAGCGCGACGGTCGTAAAACTCAAGCGGTCCTTGCAACCGTGGCTTCGAAGCTCGCTCTGGACTCATCCCTTTCCATCACCGACGCCGTTTTTCCCGCCAAGGTCGTGGCCTATACCGCCGGGCAGATCACCTTCAATCGGGTCAAGTCGGCTGGTGTCTCCGTCGGTCAGATCTGGGAGGTCATGCATGCCGGGCAGGAACTCCTCGACCCGGACACCGGCATCTCGCTGGGACGTGAACAGATCTCCGTCGGATGGGCTCGAGTCATCGATGCCGGCGATCGGTTCTCCCGCGCAGAGGCCATCGTCGACAATGGGATTGCACGTGGAGCCATCATGGCCCTTCGAAGCGCAGGGCTTCCTGCGAATGTCGATCCCGCCGCGCGCGCCACAGGGTCTGATTCCGCTGGTTCTGCCCAGGGTGCACCCCCCGCAGGCGGTTCACAAGGTTCACCTTCCGGCACGATCGAAGACTCGGGAGCCGTGTCTCAAGGACTGGCTGGCAGGACACTGGCCATCTTCACCCGAAATATCGCTTCCAAGATCCCTCCCAGTGGTACGGGAATACTTGAGGCATCGCTTTCGGCACGTCTCTCGGGCGCAGGAGCATCCGTGATCTCCAGGTCAGATGTCATCAATGGAGTCGCACGCTTCGCTGGGGATGACGCCAACAGTGGTGGCGCCGGCCTTGAATCTCGTGCCGTCGAGGAAGCGCTTTCCAATCAGGCATCCGCGCTTCGACTTGCCCAGCTTCTCGGTGCCGATGGAATCATCGTCGTCACTCTGACCAGATACAACGAAGACACACGCACCTTCGAAGCCGGTGATCTCGGAGTCGAGTCCACGAAAGTCACCACTTATGATCTCGGCGCCGCCTATCAGATGCTCTCCGGTGACAACGGCGCTTCGGTCTTCGGCGGTACGGTCGATGCTCAGCGCAAGTTGAAAGAGACATCCGACTTCACTCAGCGAACCAATCCGATCGATGGCCTCCTCGACGCCGCTTCCGTCAAGTTGTCTTCTGAAATAGCGATGAATTCCTCATCGATGGATTCCGTGGTCTCTTCCACGGCATCCTCTCGATCGTCGGTCAAGCTGGAGTTGATCGCCTCAGGGCTCGAAGTGCCGGACATCGTCGTCAACGGTCAGGGGGAGACGGTGGTGGGGTCGACCCGCCTGCCGCTTTCACCTGTCGGTGCACGAATCTATGTCGACGGTGTCCTGACTGGTGCCGCCCCCAGCACCCTGTCACTTTCGAAGGGTGTTCATCGGCTGCGCATCGACCATCCACTGTTCTCGCCTCTGGAAGAGATCGTCAACGTCCGAGGGGGCGATGATGTCCAGACATTCACGTTCGCCATGGTTCTCTCCGCCGAAGGCAGGCAGGAGTGGGAGCGCAACGTCGAGGTTCTTGAATCTCTGAAGAACGGCGAGGTGCTTCGCGAGGCCACACTCATTCGAGTCCGCGCGTTCGCTGAATTCCTTCGAAACAGTCGCGTCGACATCGATACCTCCGAGGTTCGAAATCTGAATCTCGGAGGACGCACGTTCTGGGGACAGGTGCTTGGCGAGTGAATATTCTGAACAGGTCGAACAATTTCCTGGCATTCCTGCTGGTCGGTCTCACCTTCTCCGGCGTCAGTTGCCAGTCGGGCTACCGCAACTCAGCGGCGAATCTCGTCACGCTTGAAAGGCAGGGTCAGTACGCGGGGGCTGCAGACCTGGCTGCCAAGGACGCTCAAGCCAACCTGAATGATGAGGCGGATCGCGTGATCTTCCTCCTCGAAGCAGGACGTACGGCACAACTCGCGGGGCGTGTCTCCGCAAGCACCGCGTTCTACGAGCAGGCCTACGACATCATTCGGCCCTATCTGGATTCAAAGCCGGAGGCCAGGGTTTCCGAGGCGATCGCCACCACGGTGGTCAATCAGACCTTGGCCGAGTACCGGGGTACCCCGGTCGAGCGGATCATGTTGAGCACGCTTCAGGCACTCAATCGTCTGCAAGCAGGTGATTTTCAACAGGCGCGCATCGAGCTCAATCGCGCGCGTGACTGGCAGCAGGATGCCGTTGAAAAAGCCGCCAATGAGATCGATCGTGCAGAGAAAGAGATGTCCAAGAAGGCCAAGTCCAAGGGAATCAGTTCCACATCACTGAAGGTCCCTCTCCAGCTTCGTGCGATTCAGGAGTCGATGGGGGATCTGACACCCTACGCCGATTGGAGGAACCCTTTCACCAGTTGGCTTCGTGCGATCTTTCTCATGGCCAATGCGTCTGATCCCGGCGATCTCGGAAATGCACGCTTTGATCTTCGCGAAGTGATTTCAATGATGCCCGGTTTCGAATCGGTCGCTGGTCCGGATCTCGCGGCGATAGAGCAGGCTTCGATCAGACCGACGACCTGGGTCGTCTTCATGAGCGGACTCGCGCCGGAGTACGAGGAGTTTCGACTCGATATACCGATTCCAATCGGCAACGTGAATTACGTCGCTGCAGCGTTTCCCGTCCTGACACCGATGACCGGTTCGCTTTCCGGCCTGACCGTCTCGGTTGATGATGAACATTCAGATGGCGCATTGCTTACCAACATGGACGCGATGGTCGCAGCGGATTTTGAAAAACGACTTCCCGTCATCGTCATGCAGGAAATACTC
>MDTG01148906.1_pt1 | contig 20920 bp, 15 predicted proteins | sample 811421 | NCBI WGS metagenome assembly MDTG01 (sample SAMN05326645, study PRJNA326480) | marine metagenome | isolation source: seawater | place: Pacific Ocean: South East | collected 2011
ATATTACCAGTATTTTCATAGTCCAAATGAGGCAATCCGGTGTATGCAGGGGGGACCACATTTATCGAAAACGCTTTAATTTCTGGTCCATGTATAATTTCATAAACATATTCCTTCGTGGTCAATCGGTCTGTGGCCACAACAAAAGTAAATGACTCCGATTGGGGTGGAAGGACCAATTCAAATTCACCTGCAACAGTGGGTGTCATTGTTACACTTTGATCATTAATTAAGACAAAGACCTCTGAAGGCACTAAATCACCATAAGACTTAACGCTCAAAACGATTTCTTCGTTACTTCTGGATTGTAACCTCTGATTCAATAAGGTCAATTGATAGGGCAATGGGCGCTGATATTGTGAGTCGTAAGTCGCAACTCGGCTGTAAGCTTCTAAAACACCTTGAAGTTTCCCCAATAAAACAAGCCCTAAAACCGCCAGTGCAGGAATAGCTAGCCACCTTAAATGCTTCTTATTTTCGTTTAAATTTACTGCTTTGGCGAAATAAAAGGGGCGCATCGCTTTTGACTTCTGATGGATGCTCGCCAAAATCAATTCTGTATTCTGATTTTGCTGACGCAAATCCAAAGTATTGACCAATTGATCACCCACTTCCGGAATCTGTGTGCCAATGATATCTGCAGCTGCACGGTGACTCATGGGCTTTCTTAGGCCCAGTATAACGCTAACGGATGGCCCTACCCAATATAACAATAGGCCCATCTCAACAAATACAAAAAGCCAAAATACAAACTGACGAACGGCAGAAGGCATCCAAAGCCACTGTTCTAGCCACGCGATGCATAAAAAATATATTGCCCCTAAAGCCACAAATAAAATACTGCCTCTGATCAATTCACTGAGGTAGTACTTTCTTTTAAACTCAATTAGTTTTTGTTCTATGACTTGGAAATCATTCACTTATCAAATTTCAGAACCGCTAAATTAATTTAAATTTAGCTCTTGTCTTCGTAAATACTGTTGTTTTAAAACAACACATTAAAGGCGACCAAAGTCCTCTCGGAAATGAAGCCCTATAATTGTATCTTTATAGCCTAATTTTATACCGTGTCCCAAGCTGTTCGTGTTCGCTTTGCGCCAAGTCCTACTGGGCCGCTCCATATTGGAGGGGTTAGAACGGCATTGTTTAATTATTTATTTGCTAAAAAAAACAAAGGTGCCTTTGTTTTACGCATAGAAGATACCGACCAATCGAGATATGTTGCAGGTGCAGAAGACTATATCGAAACAGCACTAGATTGGTTAAACATCCCTTATGATGAAGGTCCTAAAAGGCCGGGGAAACACGGGCCCTATCGCCAAAGTGAACGCCGCGAACTATACCTTCAACACGCAGAGCTTCTAGTTTCCAAGGGCTGCGCTTACTACGCCTTCGACACCGCCGAAGACTTGGTTGATCTACGCCGAAGTAGTGAATCTAAGGGAGAAACCTTCACTTACAACTCCCTGAATCGAGAGTGCTTAAACAATTCGTTGTCTATGAGCGAGGCACAAACAGAGACCCTGCTACAGAAAGGAACACCGTATGTTATTCGTTTCAAAACCCCAACAGACCGTAATGTAACTTGTCAAGATTTAGTGCGCGGAAAGGTTGTAGTTGATTCAACAGTTTTAGACGATAAAATACTGTTCAAGAGCGACGGTATGCCAACCTATCATTTAGCCAATGTTGTAGACGATCATTTCATGGCTATAAGCCACGTCATAAGGGGAGAGGAGTGGCTTCCCTCTTTAGCTTTGCATGTTTTACTTTATGAAGCATTTGATTGGCACACACCATTTTTTGCCCATTTACCCCTGATTTTAAAACCTTCAGGCAAAGGCAAACTCAGCAAAAGGGATGGGGCCTTAGGCGGTTTTCCTGTTTTTCCACTTCAGTGGACCCAAGACGATAAACTTTTTGATGGTTACCGCGAGCTAGGATATTTTCCTGAAGCTGTATTGAATTTATTAGCCTTATTCGGCTGGAACGCCGGTGACGAGCAAGAGGTGTTTTCTATCGAGGAACTAACACAGCGCTTTGATTTAAGTCGAATACAAAAATCCGGAGCCAAATTCGACCCTCAAAAGGCACTTTGGCTTCAAAACTACTACTTCCAAAGACGATCCACGGAGATTTTAACTAAAGAATTTTCCTCATGGTTAAAAAACCACCATATAACAGTGTCGGAATCCCAAATAAAGCGCATTGTGCCATTGATCAAAGAGCGAGTAAGTTTTGTTCCAGACCTGTGGGCCGCTTCTCATTTCTTCTTTCAATCCCCTTCCCATTATGATGAGGCTGGAGTTAGCCGGGTCGTTAAAGAGAATACCTGCGCAATCATCGAAGACCTAATCCCTATATTGAATCAGCAATCTTGGGATAACGAAGAGGCTTTGTCTGAAAAAGTAAAGGACTGGTGTGCTCATCAGCAGATTAGTGTGGGTTTGGTAATGATGCCTTTGAGGCTCTTCTTGGTTGGGGCAATGAAAGGCCCGGACGTTTTCCAAATCATGATGGTTCTTGGCAAAGAAGAGGTGTTAAAGCGCTTGAATATAGCCTTGGGGGTATTCCAAAATTAACTCTTTGCCGACATCTACAAGCTATTCCAGATTATCTTTTTCTTAACAATGGGCCAAAGGATAATTGCTTATCTTGGTAAAAAGAACTAAACTTATGAGCACTTTTTTATTTTATTTCTGGGTCATTATAGCGCTATTCGTTTTTTGGACCTTCATTTTTATTGTAAAACAACAAACCGCAGTAATCGTTGAACGATTTGGACGATTTCAAAGCATACGATCCTCGGGTTTGAGATTTAAAATTCCCATGATAGACCGAATCGCTGGTCGTGTAAATCTAAAAATTCAACAGCTGGATGTTTTGGTAGAGACCAAGACTAAGGACGACGTCTTTGTCCGACTGAAAATTTCGGTTCAATTTCAGGTAATCAAAACCAAAGTCTATGAAGCCTTCTACAAGCTAGAAAACTCAAACGATCAAATCACTTCTTATGTTTTTGATGTGGTTCGAGCCGAAGTGCCAAAGATGAAGCTCGACGATGTATTCGAGCGCAAGGACGATATTGCCATCGCGGTAAAGCGCGAGCTCAATCAATCAATGCTCGACTATGGCTATGACATCATCAAAACATTGGTCACTGACATAGACCCTGACATACAAGTTAAAGCTGCGATGAATCGCATTAATGCTGCAGAGCGCGAAAAGGTTGCCGCCGAATACGAAGCTGAAGCCGAACGCATAAAAATAGTTGCAAAGGCGAGAGCTGAGGCTGAAAGCAAGCGATTGCAGGGTCAAGGTATTGCAGATCAAAGAAGGGAAATTGCTCGAGGTCTCGAAGAGTCTGTTGAGGTTTTAAACAACGTGGGCATCAACTCTCAAGAGGCCTCTGCTCTACTTGTTGTTACCCAACACTACGACACACTTCAATCTGTCGGAGAGGCCACTCAAAGCAACCTCATTTTAATGCCTAACTCTCCTCACGCCGGCAGCGACATGTTGTCGCAACTCATCACATCTTTTTCAGCCAGTCATCAGGTAGCTCAAAACAATCAGATAGCAACCGATTCTAAAAATGACAATGGTTTGGGCTTGCAAGGTGAAGGGGTAGATGGGGTAAACCCAGTATCAGACTTATAAATTGTTAATTTTCCCCCATGAATCGCGCAGAGAAACGGTACGATTAAACACCAAGGCCTCAGACTTTGAGTCTGGGTCCAACACAAAATATCCTATTCTTTGAAACTGTACTGGCTTTCCTACAGACAAATCATTTAGTCCAGGTTCAACCTTGGCTGAAATAATACGAAGTGAATCAGGATTTATGTGTTCCATTAAATCACTCTTCTTATCGGCGTCTGGTGCCTCAATATTAAACAATCGATCATAAAGACGAACCTCTGCATTTAAAGAGTGCTCTCGAGAAACCCAATGAATAGTTCCTTTAACCTTACGAAGAGCCTCCTCGTTGTTACTTCCGCTTTTACTCAATGGATCGTAAGTAGCGTGAATCTGAGTAATCCGGCCCTCTTGGTCTTTATCTGCAGAAACACCTTTTATAATGTAACCGTTTTTAAGACGAACTTCTCTCCCGATGGTAAGTCTAAAATATTTTCGATTTGCGGTTTCTTTAAAGTCGGATCGTTCAATCCACAAATATTTGGAGAATGGTAGTTCGCGACTGCCACAATTTAAGTCTTCTGGATTGTTCTGCGCCTCAAGCCACTCTGTTTGATCCTCTGGATAATTATCAATGATCAATAAAACTGGGTCTAGAACCGCCATCACACGGTTGGCCGATTTGTTCAGGTCCTCGCGCACACAAAACTCAAGATGAGCCACATCAATTAAGTTTTCTCTTTTTGCAACACCAATACTGTCGGCAAAAGCCCGTATTGCTGATGCTGTATATCCGCGCCTTCTTAATCCAGAAATGGTTGGCATTCTAGGGTCATCCCAACCATCAACGACACCTTCTTGAACCAAGCGCATTAGCTTTCGCTTACTAACTACAGTATGGCTAAGATTTCTTCTAGCAAATTCACGTTGTTTTGGCCGCAATAAATTTGGATCGTGAATTTGATCCAAAAACCAGTCATAAAGCTCCCTATGTGGCAAAAATTCAAGCGTACAAAAACTGTGTGAAACTTGCTCAATATAATCGCTTTGACCGTGAGCCCAATCGTACATTGGATAGATGTGCCATTTATCTTTAGTACGATGATGGCGCTTATTTAATACCCGATACATCACTGGATCACGCATCAACATATTACTGGAGGCCATGTCTATTTTAGCCCTTAACACGTGACTACCCTCACCACAAACCCCACTGCGCATTTGCTCAAACAACTCGAGATTTTCTGATACGCTTCGATCTCGATATGGGCTGTTCTTGCCTGGTTGATTTGGCGACCCTTTTTGGGAAGCGATAAGTTCAGAAGTTTGAGAATCAACAAAGGCGCTTCCTTGTTCAATCAAGACAATTGCCCAACGATATAATTGTTCAAAATAATCTGATGCATAACACTCTTTGGCCCATTTAAAACCCAGCCAAGACACGTCTTTTTTGATTGCATCGACATACTCCTGTTCCTCTTTTACAGGATTCGTGTCATCAAAACGCAAGTTTACAGGAGAACCATAACGCAGCCCTAAACCAAAATTAAGGCAAATAGCAGAAGCGTGGCCGATATGAAGGTAACCATTTGGCTCTGGTGGAAAACGAAAACACAGTTCCTTTTTCTTATAGGCAGAACTTAAATCCTCTTCAATTATGTGTTCAATAAAATTTAAACTCCGTATTTCGCTCATAGCTGGGCTTTAAGACGGTAAAGATATCAAAATATATCCCAACATTAACTGTGTTCACAGCAATACAAGAGAAGGTGGTAATGTATAATTTTAGTTATTTTTGTATCATGTCAACTATCAGCTTATATCGTGTCAGAAATCAGACTTAAAGACATTAGATTATACGCCTACCATGGCTGTCTTCCTCAAGAAACCGTCATCGGCAGTGATTACCTGGTTCAGCTTTGTGTTGAGGCTGATTTATCCAAGTCTGCGCAGAGCGATCGATTGGAAGATACTGTAGACTATGTCCTGCTTCAAAATATTATCGCACAAGAAATGGCGACGCCGTCTAATCTATTAGAGCATGTTGCTTTACGTATTAATCGTCGGATCATCGAGTGCTGCCCGGTGGTTGAGTGGTCAGAGGTGGTCGTTTCAAAGATTAACCCGCCAATAGGCGGAGACGTGGATCGAGTAAGTATTGTTATGCGCTCACATCGTGATGATTTCACTATTTAGAATGCGCAGCTCTAAAGGGGTGTTTACTAAAAGAAATATTATATTTGCGCACACTTTTAGGCGTCTTGGCCGAGTGGCTAGGCAGAGCTCTGCAAAAGCTTGTACAGCGGTTCGAATCCGCTAGACGCCTCTAAATAGGGCTTTTTTCGGGAAAAGCCCTATTTTTTTTGCTCTATGTCATTTGATATTGAAGGTATATTATGTTGCAAATCCTCTGGAAAAATTCCCTGAACTAATAATAGTGCACCAAAAATAATTATGGTAACGCTAACGAACTTCTTCGTGTTATAAATCACTCTAGGAGTCATTTTGCTTCTTAAATTCTTCGCTAAACTGATCTTTAGTAAATCAGTCGTCAAAAAAACACCAATTACGGTGGCCAGAAATACTATAACACCTTGTTTTGAAGTGGTCAGTGCATTGGCAAATATTATGGTTCCAATCCACCCCGCCAAAACCCCGAAGTTGACAAAATTCAACAAAAAACCTTTTACAAACAAACTTGGTAAATTCATTTTAACCGTCACCGAATAATGCTCTCTTGCTATTTTCACAAATGACCTAGCTGTGCGGACATAAGATATTAGACCATATGTGATTAATACGGCTCCTCCAAATACCAATAAACCGGGTTCATCTCTTAAATTATCCAGAATTTTACTAGTACTAAAATAAGCGATCACAATAAAAATAATATCCGCAAATATAGCGCCTAAGTCAAAAAACAATCCAGCCTTAAACCCTTTTGTTATACTCGTCTCAAGAAGTGTAAAAAATACAGGCCCAACAGCAAATGCCAGGAGAAAGCCGTAAAGTACCGCATACCACAATCCATCAATCATATCACTAAATTACGAATTAACTTGCGCTATGTAAGCATAATAAAATCTAATTGACGCTTAATTAGGTCCGCTCGCTTAACCATAATACGTGCCGAATCGCCTAGTCTATAAACTTTTTTATGAAACTGACCCGTTACAGTATATTCCTTTTGATCGTATACATAGGTGTCATCCTTCAAATCTTGCAATCGAACCATTCCCTCACACTTATTGTCATCTAACTCTACATAAAGCCCCCAATCGGTTACACCAGAAATTACCCCGTCAAATTCTTTTCCCTGGTGATCACTCATGAATTTCACCTGCATATATTTAATACTATCACGCTCAGCGTTAGCGGCCAATTGCTCCCGTTCGCTTGAATGATTGCAATGCTCTTGAAATTTTGCGCTCTGTGGCGAAGCGCCATTTTCAAGATAATGCGCCAGCAGTCGATGTACCATAACGTCAGGATAACGTCTTATGGGTGAAGTGAAATGTGAATAATAATCAAATGCTAGACCGTAGTGGCCGATATTTTCAGTGGAATAAACGGCCTTGCTCATACTTCGTATAGCTAAGGTGTCAACAAGGTTTTGTTCTTTACTCCCCTTAACTTGTTTCAACAATTTATTGATTGATTTGGCTGTACTAGTTTTGGTTTTGGTATTTAATTGGTATCCAAATTGCTTAATGATATTTTGAAGACCACTTATTTTTTGCTCATCCGGTTGATCGTGTATGCGATAAATAAAAGTCTTTTTTGATTGCTGTTTTCCTATAAATTCTGCAACGCTTTTATTAGCCAACAACATAAATTCTTCTATGAGCTTATTGGCGTCCTTACTTTCTTTAAAATAAACACCGACAGGATAATTGTCTATGTTTAAATTAAATTTTACTTCTATCCTGTCAAATGAAATCGCTCCCTGTCTCATCCGTTTTTGTCGCATAATTTTAGATAACTCATTCATGCGTTTTATGGCTTGAACCACAGAGTGTTCGATCTCGCGCACTTTACCGCTTATCGAAATTTTCTTTGGTATAATATTTTCCTCGCATTCAATAATGTGTTGTGCCTCTTCGTAAGACAAACGTAGATCACTATAAATTACAGTTCTTCCAAACCAAGAGTTGACCACATTTGCTTTTTGATCTAAATCAAATACTGCAGAAAAACATAGCTTTTCTTCTTTTGGTCTCAAAGAACATAGATTGTTACTCAAGACCTCTGGCAACATCGGAACAACACGGTCCACTAAATAAACCGATGTGGCGCGCTCATATGCTTCTATATCGAGTATACCGCCTTGAGTTACATAGTGAGACACGTCTGCAATATGAACACCAATCCTTACTAGATTATTTTCTAATAACTCGAATGACAGTGCATCGTCAAAATCTTTTGCATCCTTTGGGTCAATGGTTAGTGTCACAATTTTTCGAAAATCACGTCGGTTATTATATTCCTTCTCTGGAATCTTAGATTCAATCTTTAATGAAGCTTTTAATACTTCTTCAGGAAAAGTAGACGGAAGTCCATATTGAGCTAAAATTGCGTGTATTTCTGAGTGATGAGACCCTGCTTGCCCAAAAACTTTTGTAATTTTTGCGATAGGTGAATCACTTTGTTCAGCCCATCCTTCTAATTTTATTGATACTCTGTCTCCGTTTCTAGCGTTATTTATGTGTATTCCAGGTATAAAAAAATCTGTATGCAAATTTTCGGAAGTGCATTGAACAAAACCATATTTATTAGCATGTTCATATATACCTACAAATTCAGTCTTATGCCTTTTTAAGACTTGGTGTATCTCCCCTTCTAATCGCCCATTTCTTCTTCGTTTATAAACATAAACCGATACAGTATCCTTATTTAAGGCTCGGTTCGTTCGTTTTTTATCGATCAAAACCTCCTCGTCTAATCCGTCAATTTGAACAAATCCTTTACCTTTTGAGGTAATTTGAATTATTCCTTTTTGGTAGTCATTATTTTGTATACACTTGAATAACCCTATGGAGAATTCTATGATCTGTTTTTTATCAACTAATCGGTGTAATTTTTTAATAACTTGATTACGTCCACTACTATCGCGGATTTGAAGAATTGCCGCAATTTGTTTAATACTAAAAGTTTGAGTTGGGTGCGAAGTTAAAACCTTTAGAATTGCCGCCTCTGTTACTCTAGTGTGCGTTTTAATTCGTCGTTTTTTTTTGCCCATATCAACTTTATCTCAATCTCTTTTATACTGAGACTCAAAGGTAGTGTTTATTATGAGCTATGAAGCCAAATACAAATTTGATGTTATTCACAAAGTATATTAATCAATAAATTAAATTAAATTTTAATAATATATTTTTTGGCTTATGATGGCGTGTTAATAAACCCAATAACTTTTTGATTAAAACCTTGTAATTCTAATTACAAGTAATTGCTAACCCTTTATTAACTATTTATAAATCATTAACTATTTATAAATCAAATTAAAAGTTAAACAGTTAACAATGTATTAGGTAATAATATTGATTGATTATTTAATAATTAAATGAAATATATGTGTTTATTAGCAATGTCAGAACTAATGATAACTAATCAATATATATTCTTATTTCGGTAGCCATAAATTAAAAAATAGTTACACTTAAATATTTTTACATTAATACCAAAAAAAATAAAATTAATTAGAATAAAATTATGAACATAGATATTGACGGTTTATTGACTTTATATGATAATAAAGTATTGTGAAACATTAAATAAGTATCTTTAATACAGTTAAATTTTAAACAATGAATATAGCTATTGGAAATGATCATGCAGGAACAAAGTATAAAGAGGCATTGATTAAATTAATGGAGGAAATGGGATGTTCCGTGCACAATTATGGTACAAACCATGAAAGCAGTGTAGACTACCCTGATCATGTTCATCCTGTTGCACAGGCTGTTGCAAAATCTAAGGTACAATATGGTGTATTAATTTGTGGTAGTGGAAACGGTGTATGTATGACAGCTAATAAATATCAAAACATTCGCGCTGCCTTATGTTGGACAAAAGAAATAGCGTTATTAGCCCGTGCCCATAACGATGCCAATATCATATGTATTCCTGCACGTTTTGTTACACTAGAGGAAGCTAAGAAGATATTATTACAGTTTATTAATGAGCCTTTTGAAGGAGGCCGGCATCAAAATCGGGTAAATAAAATTCCGTGTTAAGTAAAAGACCAAATTCAACTTCCAAATTATTTTAACTAATGATGAACGTATGGGCCAAACCTTATGAGGATTTAAATATCGATGAACTTTATGCTATCATAGCACTACGTTCTGCAGTGTTTGTGGTTGAACAAAATTGTGTGTATCAAGACTTGGATTATAAAGATCAACAAGCTATTCATATAATGGGACTTATAAATAACGAACTTGTAGCTTATACTCGAATTTTTGCACCAGGTAATTATTTTGATCAAGCTTCAATAGGAAGGGTAATTGTTGCAGAGGCGCATCGTGGTCAAAAACTAGGTCACGAAATAATGGAAAGATCAATCAAAACGATAATAGATCAGTATCAGACGACACAAATAGATATTTCTGCCCAAACTCATTTAGAACAATTTTATAATTCACACGGATTTTATTCATCTGGTACTGAGTACTTGGAAGACGGCATACCTCACAAGAAAATGATAAAAAGGATAAAGACTCAATAGTGTAATTACTCGGAGTCTTTTTTTAAAGTACTTTCCGTTATTGTAGTAGAAATTGTAATAAAGAGAATTCCCCTCGATTAAATAGGAAAAAGCATTATTCTTAGGATAAATTAAAATCACTTATTTTTTGATTTTGTCTGTAAAAGGAAGGGCTAACTGTACCCTGAACGATTGATCATCCAGGTGATCAGCAACATCCACACCTAAGACAATATCTTTTGGATCGCCGTATGCAAATGTTCCAAACAAGTGATCCCAAATAGAAAGCATATTTCCGAAGTTAGAGTCTGTCCACGGAACACTTTTGTGGTGATGGAACTTGTGGACACCTGGGGTCACAATTAAATAGCTTAGTGTTTTGTCAAGGGCTGTTGGCAAAGCAATATTGGCATGGGTCCAATAAGTGAATAATACGCTGAGAATTCTATAAAACAAATAAAAAGCAACGGGCATCCCCATTATAATAACAGCTAAAAGAGCAAAAATTTCACGGAGAACAAAATCAAAAGGATGATGACGGGTTCCAGTGGTTACGTCCACGTGTTTGTCAGAATGGTGTACCATGTGTAAGCGCCACATCCAAGGTATTTTATGTAATAAATAATGTACGCCATATTGAGCAATGAAGTCCAAGACCATAATCGAAAGCAATAAAGCAAGCCAGGTCGGCGCATGAATTATTGGTAATAAACCAAAGCCAGAGTTAGACAGCCAACCAAATATACTTGCAGTGGCGAAACCAAATAACACATTAATGACCATGACTATAGATAAAAACCCAAAATTCGTTGTTGCATGTTTCCCTTTTTGGTAAGGCGTCTTTATATCTTTATAATAGCCTTCTAGAATCCAAAAAACACTAATACAGGAAACAACCCAGATAAGTTTTTGCCAGACGGGCATATTTTCAAAAAACAATAGAAACTCTGTCATGGTTTTAAAATCTTATTGTACGCTCGTTTGTTCTTTAAAATCTCAATAGCCGATAATACTTCATCATCGTATTTAGTTTTATATTCATAGAGTCCTGAAACGTAAAAATAACGTGTTAAAATAGCATCAATGATTATACTGCGGACCGCTAACTTTTCTTTTCTCAATAAATCAATTTTGGCTTGAATTAAACTTTGTCTCATACGATTTAAATCCCGATCTATAAAACTGGAAAGCCCCTCATTTGTCGTGACCGTGTGTAAATCAGATAGGGACTCTTCTGAAGCCGTGCTTAATGCCTTTGGTCGCGAACGGACAAATTCAAGAAATTCATCAAAATCATTGTCGTTAAATTCAAATTTGTCCGGAGAGTTAAACGGGTGTTCTCGTATAAACTCATTGCCAAAATCAAGCAGTAAGCGAGATTTAATAAGTTGATTCAGAAAAGGATTATTATTAGATGAGGCGAGCACGCGATCGGGTAAAATACCCCCTCCGTCATAAACCGTTCTACCACCTTTAGTGCTAAAAGCTTTGTAAGATTTTGGTGGTATGGGAATTGGAGCTCCTTCAGAGTCACGCCGCCAGTAATCTAATGCCTGAATGCAGCGCCCGCTTGGCGTATAATATTTAGAAATGGTTACTTTTAACTGGGACCCATAACTCAAAGGTTTAGGTCGTTGGACCAAACCTTTACCGAAACTTCTTCCCCCAATAATTACGGCCCGGTCGAGATCTTGAAGCGCGCCAGAGACAATTTCGCTGGCGGATGCGCTACGTGCATTAATTAAGATAGCCACAGGCATTTCAAGGTCAGCCGGCAATTGTTGGGTCACATAGCTTTTGTTATAAGCTTCTACCACTGACTGAGTGTATGTTACAAGAGTTCCTTTTGGGACAAATAAGCTAACTAAATTAACTGCTTCAGTTAGTAATCCACCAGGGTTGTTTCTTAAATCTAAAATTAGACTCTCTGCTCCCCGCGCTTTTAAGTCGAAGAATGCTTTTTTGGTGTCCTTATAGGTTGTTTTACTGAATTTTTCAAGTGCAATGTACGCTACGGTATTTTGAATTAATTTTGTGCTGACCACTGGACTTTGCTTCTTTTTGTCTGGAACCAAATACACGAGTTTTTTTTCTTCATTTCTCACATACTCAATAGCCACATCACGATTAGCACTGGCAGCAACAAGCGGATCCAGTTGATTTAAATCATTTGAGAGTAAAACACCATTGATAGAATGCAATATATCGCCGACTTTCATCCCGGCACGATCTGCGGGACCGTCTTGGTCAACAGCAATCACCAACCATTGATTTTTAAACCGCTTGAAACTGGCACCTAAATTTGCATAGTTACTTTCTTGTGCCACTTTAGCATCGGAAACCTCTTGTTCAGTCCAATAGACCGTATAAGGGTCTAATCCTTCCAGCATACCGGTAATTGCCCGGTCCATCAAGGTGGCAGGGGTGGTTTCATCTACATAATTTAAAGTCAACTCTTTAAATAGTGTGTTGAAAATTTCAAGCTGTTTCGTGATTTCAAACAAACCAGATTTAATGCCGCCAAAAGCTAGGAGCGATAGGGTTGTTATGGCAAAAAGCGTTTGAATTATAAAACGGCGAAATTTGGTTTTTTGAAATCTCATGGATGTCTCACGGGTTTTATGCGAACTGATGTAATAGTTTTTTAATTGATTTTTCTATTCTAGCGTAAGGCAAGCATTCTCGACTCTGATAAACAAAAAGTAACGCTAGCGATTCATTTTTGACGAATGGCTTGTTCAGCCTGTAGATTTCTCGAATTTGTCTTTTAATCCGATTTCTCTTGACGGCGCTGCTAATGTTTCGCTTTGGCACAGAAACAGCCATCAAATGGTTTATGGCACCTGGGTTAGGGGTGTAAATTAGCTTAATGGGAAATTTCTTTAAGACGCTTCCTTGGTCAAATAAAGTTTCAAATCTTAGACGCCCCTTTAAGCGCTCATTTTTAGACAACCGTTTATTCATATTGTAAATATACACAACAAGGCTGACACCTTCTATGGCGTTTGTTCAAGCAGATTGTCTTTACGATTTATATCAGCCATACGACCACTAGGGTCTATTTCTATTTTAGAAATATTTTTTTTGTTTTTGACAGCCACACGGTATGTGGGCGCTGCCCAGGTCCAATCTTTGAGCACTTGAACCGGGCGATCGAATGATTTTTCTCCACGCATCATTTGTAAAGGAATGTAGAACATTTGTGTGTTACCGTCATCGTAAGTCACTAAAAGTTCAATTGGCATTGGCATCAAGCCCACTCGTTCTAAAAGGATGTTTTGGGTGTTGTTCTCTCGATCGACTGACACAATGCGATAGTCTATTGTGTTTGTAGTCGTGGCAAAATCTTGCAAATACCAATCAAGATTAAGGCCAGAGGCACGCTCTGCTGTACGGATGAAATTTTGAGGCTTGGGATGTTTAAACTTCCAATTATCGTAATAGGTTTTTATGGTTTGCTCTAAGACTCTTTCACCCATAATATAACCAAGTTGGGCTAAAAAGACCGCCCCTTTGGAATAAGCCGCAACGCCGTAATTTTGGTTTGTATTATAGCGGTCCGCGTGCGTGCTCATAGGTTGTTCTAAGCCTGAATTTGCTAAATAATTGTATGCGCGATAGGCCCCATATAATGGGTCTGGGCTCTCTTGATTTAGCACCTGATCTTCTGCTAACGAAGAGATATAAGTTGTAAAGCCCTCATCCATCCATTCGTGCAAGGATTCATTGGTGGCCAGTAAAAATTGAAACCAAGTATGAGCCATCTCATGGGCCGTCACCCCAACCAAACTTTCAAAGCTTCTCTCCCCCGTAATTAAAGTACACATAGCGTACTCCATGCCTCCGTCACCACCCTGAATTACTGAATATTGATTGTAAGGATAGGGCCCAATAGCTTTATTAAAATAAGCCAGGAGTTTTGAGGTAATAGGTTGAAGGGCCCTCCAATTCTCTGTCAATTCTGGAGTGTTTTTATAATAAAAATTTAAGGTTACTCCGTTGGGCCCTAAATAGGTGTCGTGAATGTAGTCAGGGTCCGCGGCCCAGGAGAAATCATGTACATTTGGGGCATTAAACATCCATCGAGAACGACCGTTATTGAGTGTTTTCTTTTCAGTTAAATAACCTGTTCCTCCAACTATATAATGGCTGTCGATATCGATGCTGACATTGAAGTCCCCCCAAACACCGTAGAATTCACGGGCAATGTAGGGGTCGGTGTGCCAACCATCTGTATCATATTCAGCGAGCTTGGGATACCATTGGGTCATGGAAAGCGCGACTCCCTCGGAATTGTTGCGGCCACTTCTTCTAATTTGAATTGGAATCTGGCCGTGAAAACCCATTTCAAGAATTGTGCTATCCATTGGAGCAATAGAACGAGCTAAATCTACTACTAAAACCGTCCCTTCTAAGTCATAATATATAGGTTCGCCGTCTTGAGTCAAGCTTGTTGTTTTTAGAAAACCCTGTTCATCGGGCTTGAGAAGAGCAATGCGGCTACCCACTCTACGGTCAGGATCAGCAATAGTTCTGGAGCGAATGTCCATTTCGCTGCCTGGTTGGAAGGCGTTGGGGTACATGTGGTAAAACACCTGAGTTAGTGTGTCAGGTGAGTTGTTAGTGTAAACAAGTTTTTCTGTTCCTTGATATTGCCAATTGGTTAAATCCACTTCCACATTGATCTTGTAATTTACATGTTGTTGCCAGTAATTAGAAGAGTTTTGGCTGCTTGCCAAAGAGCAAGCAGCCAAAAAGAGAGGAATTATATAATTCATTAGCGAGACAATTGATCGGCCATAATCAACGCGTTGTAAAGATTAACTAAATGACCGGATTTAGAAATGTTTGAAAAATTATCTACTCGATTTGGATCACCACCTAAAATTACGTTCCCTGGGCCTGATAGGCCGCTATCCATGAGGATTTGTTTGACTTGTGCCGCTTTCAATTTAGGGAAATAAGAGCGAATAACCGCAGCTACTCCAGCAACTGCGGGAGCCGCCATTGATGTTCCTTGAAGGTATTCATAGGTGTCTAATGGGGTAGTCGCCCAAATTTTGACACCTGGAGAGAACACATCAACATTTTCTTTTCCGTAGTTTGAGAATCCAGCAACTAAATTATCATTGTATTCCGGAGTAGATGCGCCTATTGTAATAAAGGTGTTGCCTATTTCTTTAACTTCTCCCGGACGGACATCGTTTGGATAAACTTCATTTTGATCGAGGTCCATACCATCGTTTCCGGCAGCATTTACAATTAAAACGTCGTTGTCCGAGGCGTAACGAATTGCATCCCAAACCCATTCTGGATGAGGAGAAAAACCCTTCCCAAAACTTGTATTCAACACTTTTGCTCCATTGTTTACACAGTAGCGTATGGCTAGCGCCACATCTTTATCGTATTCATCACCATCAGGTACAGTTCGTACAACCATAATTTTGGCATTGTCTGCAACACCATTTATACCAATACCATTGTTGCGTTCAGCTGCAATAATTCCAGCGACATGCGTGCCGTGACGAGCATCTTCCTTTTTTGGGTCTGGACCATCCACGTCGTTATTGCCGTAGTATTTTGAGGAGAAATTATTGGCGTCGTCCCCGAGTTTTTCTTTGCGGTAGTCAGTGGTTGAATTAAAATGACTCTTCAATCTTCCACTGAAATAAGATATACCGCCACTTAAGCGCTCTAAAACTGTTGGAATATCTCGGCCAAACGCCATCATTTGGCCTAAACGCTCGACCATACTTTTTTCCTCTTCAGACAGGTTTGATAAATCATCAAGATCAGATTTTGAGTAACTTTCTTTACTTAATTTGACTTTTACAAAATTATGAGCTAGAGTAATCTGGTCGTACATCCCTTGATAGCGCGCTTTGCCTTGAAGAGCATCGTTGTAATCTTTTTCAAAAGCAGCTTTGGCTTTTTGATAGAGTGTAAAATCAGCTTTATTTTCAGGAGAAACTTCTTCTTCGGTTTTACCTTCGAAATTTGGCTTCATTTCGCGAATCATTCGCACATATTCTAAGTTTTCCTGAACGATATCACCGAGGAAATTCCATCCATGAATATCGTCTACATATCCGTTTTTATCGTCATCGATTCCATTGCCAGGAATTTCGTCTTCATTAACCCAAATAACATTTTTTAGGTCTTCATGCTCAATGTCTACACCGCTATCTATTACTCCTACTATAATATTGGCGCCTTTTCGGTCAGCCAGTAATTCGGCATAGGCTTTATCTACACTCATGCCGGCAATAGAGTCGCTTACCAGGTCGGCCGCACCCCATTCTTGTGTTTGTTTTTCATTTAATTCAAGAGTTTTATTGACTGCTGCGCTGGGCGCAGCAACAGGGGAGCTGTTAAATCGCGCTGAGCCACAAGCACTTAGAACAACCGAGGAGATTAATGCAATAAAAATATTTTTAATTGTTTTCATAGGGATTGATTTAAAAATTGGTCAAGGGTAAAAACCTGATTAAGGCGAACCCCTTTTTCTGTATGTTTAACGGTAATTATAGGATTGTGGGCATCGTGTTCTAGCCATAAGTAGTATCCGTGATCTGCCGCCAAATTTAAAAATTTTTCTTTTTCACTCAGTGTTTTAAGAGGACGCGTATCGTAACCCATTATAAATGGTAGAGGTATGTGGCCTGCGGTGGGTAACAAATCTGCTGCAAATACAAGGGTTTTTCCTTGATAATTCAAATGAGGAATCATTTGCTTTTCGGTATGGCCATCTACAAATAGAACCCCAAAATTTAATGGCGTGTCCTCCATAAAATTGTGATCAGGGCTGTCTAAAAAACATAACTGTCCAGAAGCCTCAATAGGTAAAATATTTTCAGTTAAAAAAGAAGCTTTTTCCCTTCGGTTTGGTTTTGTAGCCCATTTCCAATGTTTTTCGTTACTCCAATAACGAGCATTTGGAAAAGAGGTTTTGTATCCTGTTCGATCTTTGTTAAAACAAACGCTTCCCCCACAATGATCGAAGTGAAGGTGTGTTAAAAAAACATCTGTAATATCTTCAGGCGCGAAACCAAAGCGGGTCAAAGAGCTATGTAATGTCGCCCCCCCCCAAGGGTAATAATGTTTAAAGAAATCAGGGCCTTGTTTATCACCCATCCCTGTATCAATTAAAATTAAACGATCGTTTTCTTCGACTAATAAACAACGAGCAGCAATATCTATCATATTGTTAGTGTCGGCCGGATTACTTCTTTGCCAAAGACTTTTGGGTACGACACCAAACATGGCTCCACCATCGAGCTTGAAATTTCCTGCATCTATTTGGTATAAGGTCATTGTATTGCAAATTAGCAAAAGCATATTTAAATCTAATCCTGAACAGGCTTATATTTCTTTATTTTAACAAAAGTTATTATCACTTCGAAATAAGGGTGGTTTAATTTAAACAGTTGTTAAATAGAGCGAGTAATTGATTGATAAAATAGCCTCCCAGTAAGAGAGTCAAAACTTTCTCGTATTTTTAACCTTTATATTTATTTATGATTGAACTCGCAGGCATTATTGTACTTGGTATATTAGCCCAATGGGTAGCATGGAAATTTAAACTTCCAGCCATATTGCCGTTGATTTTAATTGGCCTTTTTGTTGGCCCGATATCTACATTATTTACTGTTGACGGAGAGGCTTATATTCAGCCTATATGGAATGGCTCAAGAGGTCTTTTTCCTGGGGAGAATTTATTTTATTTCGTTTCTTTAGCCATTGGGATAATTCTATTTGAAGGCGGGCTAACACTAAAAAGAGATGAGGTTTCTAAGGTTGGCCCGGTTATAATTAAACTTATTAGTCTAGGAGCAATAGTGACGTTTTTTGGTGCTGGTGCCGCTGCCCATTACCTTATTGGTTTGAATTGGCAGTTGTCCTTTTTGTTTGCGGCTTTAATTATTGTTACTGGCCCTACTGTAATTAGTCCGATACTAAGAAACATCCCTTTGAAAAAAGATGTTTCTGCGGTTTTGAAGTGGGAAGGAATTTTGATTGATCCTATTGGAGCATTAGCGGCAGTGTTAGTTTTTGAATTTATTAGTATTGGGGGTGACGTAGGATATTCGAAACAAGCTCTTATAGAATTTGGCAAAATCATTCTCATAGGGGGGTCTTTCGGGATATCAGCTGGCTACATACTTTACTTTGCTATAAAAAGACAATGGGTGCCGCACTACTTGATGAATGTGGTGGCCCTGTCTGTAGTTTTACTAGTTTTTGTGCAGAGTGATTTATTTGCTCATGAGTCAGGATTGCTTTCTGTAGTAGTAATGGGTATGTTTTTGGGTAACAGCAATCTTCCGAATCTTAAGGAGCTTCTTTATTTTAAAGAGTCACTCAGTGTATTACTCATTTCGATTTTATTTATTTTATTATCTGCAAACATTGAACTTTCTGATTTATTATTGATTTACAATTGGCAAACCGCAGCTCTTTTGGGAGTGATTATCTTCGTGCTTAGACCAATTTCAGTTTTGATTAGCACAATGGGATCATCATTAAAGTTTAATGAAAAATTATTTATTAGTTGGGTAGGCCCTCGAGGAATTGTTGCAGCAGGGATCGCTTCGTTATTTGGCACAAGATTAGTTTCCCAGGGAGTGCCTTATGCAGAATATATTACACCATTAGTTTTTTCAGTGGTGCTGGTCACCGTCTTGTTGAATGCTACTACGGCGCGCTTATTTGCATTGCTTGTTGGGGTTTTCCTCAGAACGTCAGAAGGGGTGCTTATCATTGGAGCTTCCAAAGTATCGCGGCTTATTGGAGCATATTTACATAATAATGGCCGGCATGTGGTACTTTTAGACTCAAACCAAAGCAATGTGTCACAAGCCCAAAATCTTGGCCTCGAGTCTTTTACAGCAAATATTTATACAGATGATTTAAGCAGCAACATGGAATTGAGTGGTGTTGGTTATCTATTGGCTTTGACAGGAAATGCAGAAATTAATAAGTTAGCAATAGAAAAATTTGCACCTACGTTTGGCGATACAGGAACTTTTAGATTAATGTCGGATGAAGAGAAGCAAAAAGGTTTAGACCTGGACAATCCTGAATATTTCTGTAGCACCCATGACTACACTATGTTGGATCAAATAGCCAGAGAACATCCATCCATTCAAGAAATACCCATCGGTGATTCAGGTCAATTTGCTCGCCTCCATAAAATTTTGATCAATAATAAAGATACGGTGCCCTTGTTTTTAAAGAAGGCTAGCGGTTATTTAGAAGTGATTAGTGACTCTAAAAATTTGGAGATTGGAGCGGATTGTGCGCTGGTATATTTGGGAAAACCTCAAGACCTTGAAGATCTGAGCAACGCAATTAAAAAATAAGTCTTTTAATCGTTTAGTTTTAGAACCGCCATAAAAGCTTCTTGCGGAATTTCTACGCTTCCTACAGCACGCATGCGCTTCTTTCCCTTTTTCTGTTTCTCCAAAAGCTTTCGCTTTCGAGTAATATCTCCTCCATAACATTTAGCTGTTACATCTTTACGCAAAGCCTTGACGGTTTCTCGTGCGATAATTTTGGCACCAATTGCTGCTTGAATTGGGATATCGAATTGCTGTCGAGGAATAAGTTCGCGTAATTTTTCACACATTTTTTTACCAATGGTATACGCGTTATCCTGGTGCAGAAGAGCCGAGAGGGCGTCTACCGTTGTATTATTTAAAAGTACATCTACTTTGACTAGTTTAGAAGCTCTCAAGCCGATAGGAGAATAGTCAAAAGAAGCATAGCCCTTCGAGATCGTTTTTAAGCGATCATAAAAGTCAAATACGATTTCAGCTAATGGCATATCAAAATTCAATTCAACGCGATCCTGGGTCAAATAAGTTTGATTAGTTATTTGCCCTCGTTTCTCAATGCACAAAGACATTACTGGGCCGACAAAATCTGACTTAGTTATTATGCTGGCTTTGATATAGGGCTCCTCTACTCGATTTAGGGTTGAGGGCTCTGGCAGATCACTGGGGTTATTTACCAGCATTGGAGTGTCAGGTTCACGATTGGTATAGGCCTGATAAGATACGTTCGGCACAGTAGTTATAACTGTCATGTCAAATTCTCGCTCCAGGCGTTCTTGGATGATTTCTAAATGCAACATGCCTAAAAATCCACAACGGAATCCAAACCCGAGCGCGGCCGAACTTTCAGGCTGAAATACCAGGCTAGCGTCATTTAACTGTAGCTTTTCCATTGAGCCCCTGAGCTCCTCGTAATCTTCAGTATCTACAGGATATATTCCCGCAAAAACCATTGGTTTTACATCTTCAAAACCCTCGATCATATTAGTCGTTGGTTGTTTCGCATCAGTTATTGTGTCCCCAACTTTAACCTCACGAGCATCTTTGATTCCAGTAATTAGATAACCCACATCTCCGGTTTTTATAACCTCTTTTGCTTCTTGGCGAAGCTTTAACGTTCCAATTTCATCCGCAAAGTAGGATTTTCCTGTGGCCATAAACCGGATGTTTTGACCTTTCTTAATAGCCCCATTTAACACACGGAAATAAGTTTCTACTCCCCTAAACGGGTTGTACA